>Ga0265300_10001096_pt1 | contig 26472 bp, 25 predicted proteins | sample AusTroGonzalo_MG_FD_193482 | JGI IMG/M metagenome (GOLD analysis project Ga0265300, IMG submission 193482) | Bovine rumen microbial communities from tropical cattle in Woodstock, Queensland, Australia - Gonzalo_03 | ecosystem: Host-associated > Mammals > Digestive system > Stomach > Rumen ...
AATTAGTGGCGGAGTGTACAGGACTCGAACCTGTGCATCCCTATTCAGGATGACGGATTAGCAATCCGCTGCATTACCGCTCTGCCAACACTCCGTAACTGAATGCTTTTTATAGTAAGTTTTTTCTGTCGTCAATCTTTTTTTTAAATTTCACCTAAAATTATTGTTTAATGCTTGCTTTTTTGTTTACCACATTTTAAACAAATATAAAATATAGTACATATAAAGAATTTTAATTGGAGAAAAGAAATGGATCATGAATACGATTACATTGCCACTTTAAGCGCCGATGAAAAGCGGACATTTGTAGAAAGCTTTTGTTGCATGGTGTATGCTGATGGCAACGTTGCTAAGGAAGAAATTGAATTTTTGAAAAACATCGGCAAATTATACGGTGTTCCCGAGCAAGAAATTGTGACCATCTTAAAGAGCATGAAAAAAGAAGCCGTTATGGAACGCGTTAAAACCATCACAGAGCGTACCAAGGCCTTACACTTAGTAAAAGAATTATGCTACTTAGCCAATTCTGATACTGGTCTTGATGACAGAGAAATTGATTTCATTATTGATGTAGCCGAAGCTGTTAATATCGATAGTGAAAAATTAAAACAGATTAATAAATGGGTATTAGATAAGATAGTCCTCCAAAAAACAGGTGAGATTATCATGGAAACAGAAAAGAAATAAGTATATGATTTAAAAGAAAAGCCGGTATTTTGTACCGGCTTTTTTCTTTTGCAAATAAACTTTTTTTATGTTATAATCAAAAAAAAGGGGTATTTGCAATGACAGAAGATATAAGTTGCAACGAGTTGTACCGCATTATAAACCGCGCTTTATCAAGGTGGGGCGATTTTGATGATGTGCCCGCAGACAGAGAGATTGCGCTTTTTAACGAAAAATACAATTACCGCCGCACGATAAATCCTCAGCTTAGCATTTTTGAAGACACACTTCCCTCTCAAGATGAAGTAAAAAGAGCCACGCAATTTTGTAAAGATATAGAAACCCATCGCGAATCAGTAAATATATATGATGACAACAGCCTAGAGCTCTCAGAAAAGTTTTATCGCCGTCTATATCAAAATTTAGAATACTATGCCCCCCATTTTTCTCCACAAAATCAATTAAAGTACCAAAGCCTAAAACAAATTATACAAAGAAAACTCCCCGAGCTACAAAATACGGTACTTCTCGATGATTATAACAAAGAAATAGATGTTATAACCTGTTTGCATAAGGCCCAAAGATCAGAAACTTCTTTAAGAGCCGGTATTTTTATAAATCAGTTACTAAATAGCGAAGATATAAAAGCAATGCCGCCATCACCCAAAAAAGTAACCCTTTTTGAAAAAAGTTTAAAGTTAGTAGATTACCTATCCAAAGAAAGCAATAGCCGAAGCCGTAAATTCTCTCTAAAGCGTGATTTAAATTTAAGAATAAGAGAAACAGCCTTAAATCTTGGCCCAAGTTATAAAGAAAGAGCAGATTTAGCCCAATACGAAGCAAATCGTTTCCAAAAAGCCATAGATAAAGCACAAAAATATGGAAAAGAGCCTAAAAAACGCACTATGTCCCTCGAGGAAAGAAACAGAAGGGCTTATGACGAGTGGCTATATCGTTAATAAAAAAATCCCGAAGCAATACTTCGGGATTTTTTAATTGCCAAAAGCCTTATGCAGATTTCATTTCTTCTTCATAATCGGCAGAAAGTGAATCTTTCGGAACTTCTATATGCCAAATTTTCTGAGCATATTCCATAACAGCCCTATCACTCGAGAAATATCCCATCTTGGCAACGTTATAAATAGCCATCTTGGCCCATTCCTCTTGTTTCATATAAGCGCGTTCTGCTTGCTTCATAGCATTGTCAAAGGCTTCCAAATCAGCCAAAACAAAGAAGAAGTCGCGATTAAGAAGTTCATCATATATAGGCTTAAACAGAGTCGGAATATCTTTTTCGCAAAACATATTAGAGTTAATCGCATTCAAAATACGTTTAACATATTCGGATTCTTCATATATCTTGCGCGGAGAATAAACCGGGCGCATCTTTTGAATTTCATCCTCTTTCATACCGAATAAGAAGAAATTCTTTTCACCGACAGCTTCCCTGATTTCAATATTGGCACCATCATATGTACCAACAGTCAAAGCGCCGTTTAAGGCAAATTTCATATTACCCGTACCGGAAGCTTCAAAGCCTGCGGTGGAAATTTGCAGGCTGACATCTGTCGCCGGAATAAGTGTTTCTGCCACAGAAACTTTATAATCCGGAATAAAGACCACTTTAAGCGCATCACCCACCAACGGATCGTTGTTAACAACATTAGCCACATTATTGATAAGTTTAATGATGAGCTTGGCAAAAGTATAAGACGGTGCAGCCTTACCCGCAAAGATATAAGTTTTCGAGCAGATAGGACGAGCATGGTCACGCACAATCGCCAAATAATCACCGATAACCTGTAAAATAGTCATCAATTGACGCTTATATTCGTGAATACGCTTTGCCTGGACCACAAACATACTCTTAGTAGAAATAGCAAAGTTGCAGTTTTTATAAATTTTCTGACGCAAGATTTCTTTGTTAATTTTCTTGATCTTAATAAATTTATGAACAAAATCCGGATCGTCGGCAAAATCTGCTAATTTTTCGAGCAATTCCAGATGATTAATCCAGTCCTTACCGATTTTATCAGAAATGAGTGTTGCTAAATTTGTATTAGCGTGCAGTAACCAACGTCTCGGGGTAATACCGTTTGTAACATTGGTAAATTTTTCCGGCCAAAGTTCATAAAATTCCGGTACCAAAGATGTTTTAATCAATTCCGAGTGAATACGAGCCACCCCGTTAACCGAGAAAGATCCGACAATAGAAAGGTTTGCCATACGAAGAATTTGGTTATCACCTTCCCCTGCCACAATAGAAACCTTTGCCGCTTTCTCTTCATTATTACCGAATTTTTCACGTGCAAACACCATAAAACGACGATTGATTTCATAGATAATCTGCAAATGTCTCGGCAATATCTTGGCAAAATATTTTGCCGGCCATGTTTCCAATGCTTCTGGTAACAAAGTATGGTTTGTATAGGCAAAAACTTGTGTTACAATCTTCCACGCATCATCCCATTCTTGCCCGTAGACATCAACTAACAAGCGCATAAGTTCAACAATTGCCAAAGCCGGGTGCGTATCGTTGAGTTGAACGCAAACTTCTCTTGGTAAGTTCTTAAAATCATTATTTTTCTCCAAGAAACGGCGAACAATATCTTGAATGGCGCAAGAAACAAAGAAATATTGCTGAATTAATCTTAATTTCTTACCGGATTCGTTTGCATCAGACGGATAAAGCACTCTGGAAATAGATTCTGTCTTGATTTTATCTTCCATGGCCTCAATATATCCGCCATTATTGAAAATATCGATATCAAATTCATCGTCCGCTTTAGCTGAGAACAAACGTAAATAGTTAACAGCTTTACCGTTATATCCGACAATTGGAAAATCATAAGGAATACCAAAAAGTGTATGTGTGTTTGCCCATACATAAGTATCCTTACCATTAGTATCTTTGTATGTTTCGACATTTCCGAAAAGTGGAATAGTTACTTGTCTGTCCGGACGTGCTAATTCCCATGGAGAGTTATCCGAAGACCATCCGTCAGCTTGTTCAACCTGATATCCGTTTTCAAATTTTTGCTTAAACAAACCGAATTGGTAGTTAATACCATAACCAAATCCCGGAATACCCAAAGAAGCCATAGAATCAAGGTAGCAAGCCGCTAAACGACCTAAACCGCCATTACCTAGCGCCGGATCATATTCCGTATCAAAAATTTCTTCCATAGTATAGTCAGGAAATTCATCCAACTTGATATCTTTAATGATGTCATACAATCCAAGGTTATGAAGATTATTTTCCAAAGACCTTCCGATAAGATATTCAATAGAGAGATAGTAAACTCTTTTAGTAGATTTTTTCTTATTGTAGCGGAACATTGTATTGTAAAGCTCATCCATGGCAAACTCACGCACAGCCAAAGATATAGCATAAAAAGCTTCATCCTTAGTCAATTCGCAATTTCTTTTACCGATGAAATACTTAATATAATGCTCAATAGAAAGCTTCAATCGAGCTTTTTTCATCTCGTCGCTAATTTCTAATTTACCTTTTTTCAAGATATACCTCCCAAAAATTAAACATACCTACCTATTCACAAATCTAGAGCAAATAGATTGAACTTTAGTTAATATAAGATAGTTTTTAAAAAATAAAAACAAAGTTTGGCATTTTTTAACAATTGTATGCTACAACAAGCACTAATATTGGAATAATTAAGAGGAAAATTCTATGAAAAAGCAAAATATAGCCATAGCATGTATTATGTCATTAATATCATTTTCAGCACATGCCGATACTTTAGAAACAGCATTAACCAAGGCATATGACTATAATCCCGGGTTAAAGGCTGCCCGTGCCGGTGCACAAGCTGTGGATGAAAATGTTGCTTTAGCAAAATCCGGCTATCGTCCCACATTAGCCGTAACCGGAGGATATTCCGATACCAAGATAAATACCAATGCTCCAACTAAGCCGACATACGGTTACAATCGTTCCCTGGCTGCCACAATTTCACAACCGGTATTCAGCGGATTCAAAACAGTAAATTCTGTCAGTTCGGCAAAAAGTTATGCTCGCGCATCGCAAGCCGGATTAATGGCAACCGAACAAAATGTATTACTGGAAGCAGCTGTTGCTTATTTAGACGTATTACGTGATGAAGCGATTGTTAATTTGCAAAAAAATAACGAAAAATTGCTAAAAAAAGAGATGGATGAAACCAGAGAGCGCTTCAAAGTTGGGGAAGTAACAACAACTGACGTTTCTCAAGCCGAAGCAAGTTATGCTTCTGCTCAATCGCAAAGAATTTCCGCCGAAGGCAGTTTAGAGGCTTCAAAGGCGATTTATAAACAAGTTATCGGTTCAGATCCAAAAGCCTTAAGTACGCCGACCGCATTGGAAAAAATGTTCCCAAAAAGTATGGAAGAGGCCATTGACTACGCTGAAGATCACAACTATGAAGTAAAAGCGGCTCGTCATACCTTAAAAGCCCGCAAATATGATGTAAATACCAACAGAGGTGATTTGTTACCATCAGTTAATGCCTATGCGCAAGCTGGAAGAATTAAAACCCAAAATTATGCTTTAGAAAAAAATCCCACCAACAATGAAGTTGAGTTAGGAGTTAATTTGAACATACCGATATATAATGCCGGTTCCAGTCGCGCCAAGATTCGCCAAAGCAAATATTATCGTTGGCAGGCAGAAGAAGATTTATTAAATGCCAGAGATAGTTTACATGCCGGAGTAAAAAGTGCCTGGGAATACCTGATGTCAAACAAAGCTCGTATGGTTTCCGTTAAAGCACAAATAAAAGCCTACCAAGTTGCCCTAGACGGAGTTAGAGAAGAAGAAGCCTTAGGTAATAGAACAGTTTTGGATGTATTAAACCAATATCAATATTTGCTCAATTCAGAAGTAGAAGAAGTCACCACGCGTCACGACTACTATGTGTCCGGCTTGACTTTGTTACAAGCCATGGGCAAATTAACCGCAAAGGATTTAAATTTAAAGGTTGATTTATATGATGCATCTGCTAAATATAAAGAAACAAGTGGAAAATGGCTTTCTACGGGAATTGAAAAATAGAAAGAACAAAGATGTCAAACAGAGAAATTGATGAAACTACAGAGTTATTGCGCCAATCAATTATTCTTGAAAGAGGCAGTAAGCATTGTATAAAGGATTTTAGCGGAGAAGTCTTCGAGCTGACGGAAGAGATGTTAGTCAAAGACCGTCTTTTTGATGAAAAAGAGGCCAAAGAGTATTCCGGCGTTGCAGAATGTATATTAAAAAAGTATGATAAATTACTCTCTTTAAGCTAAAAACAAACTCTTGCCACTGTTAGTGCATCCACAGATTTAGCGCCCGCTTTTAGTAAAACTTTTGCGCATTCTTTAAGGGTAGAACCCGTAGTATAAACATCATCAATAAGAATGATTCTTTTTCCTTTAATATTTTCAGGTTTAATCACTTTAAAAGCATTTTTAATATTAATAATACGCTGTTTACCATTACATTGTACTTGAGGGAGGGTATAGCGCTTCTTTTTCAGAGTTTTATAATCGGTAGGTATCTTTGTTAGCAAAGAAAGTTCTGTTGCCAAAATAGCTGATTGATTGTATTTTCTTTTAATCAAACGTGTATAGTGTAATGGAACAGGTATAATCAAATCAGCACCGAACTCAAATATATCTTTTCCGGCAATAAAAAGCCATCGTGCTAAAAGTTTTCTGTTTTCAAGGTGATCTGCAAACTTAAAATCAAGAATAATCTTTTTAGAAAATTCATCATATTCTATAGCAGCCCGACACATGCGAAAGAGAGATTTCTTATTCAAGCATTCAATACAAGAAAGTCCTTTAATATCGTCAATATGGCCAGTCAAAGGTTTTCCACAGTGCCGACAATACGGTTCGGAGATAAAGTGAAGATTATCAAAACAATCCGGACACAAACTGTCCGTCGACTGAATAATTTTTCCGCAAATCAAACACCTTTTGGGCAAAATACAATCGAGTAAGTTTTTAAGCCACTTCATCATAGTTTAGAAAGCTCAGCAACTAAATCAGCAAGATTGTCAACGACAATCATTCCGGAATCTTCCAAAAGTTTTTTCTTTTCCTCTGCGGTGGTAATCCCGCGATAAAGAATATCCGGTGCTAAACCTGTATCCTTAGAAATCGGCGTTGTATCTTCAATCATAAGAGCGATAATCGGTTTAATATTCGGCATTTTGGCATAAAGTTCAGCAACTTCCGTTTCATAGTTACCATCGATTCCACCGATTAAAACAACAGCTTTCGTTTTTTTATCTTCATTAAACTTTTTAATGATTTCCGTAAAGCCTGTTCCGACAATAAAATCATCACCCAAACCGACAACGGTAGATTCGCCAAAGCCTGCCCGATTCATCTCCAACACAACCTCATAGGTTAAAGTAGATGAACGTGAGATAATGCCAATGTCACCGCTCTGGTGAATATTATCCGGAAAGATACCCATATAAGCCTGTTTAGGCGTAATAATACCCGGCGTATTCGGTCCAATCAGCAAAGTAGAAGAACCTACAAGCTCATGCCTTATTTCCATCATATCATTTACCGGAATACCCGAAGTAATCACTACAACCAAATCAAGTTTAGCATGGATGGCTTCCAAAATAGCATCTTTAGCCGATTTTGCCGGCACAAAAATCAAAGAAGCTCTAGCTCCTGTTTTTTCCTTAGCTTCTTTGACAGTATTAAAAACCGGCACACCCAAGTGAGTATCTTCTTTCTTATTTGGCACAACACCGGCCACAATATTTGTTCCATATTTCATGGAACGCTGAATATGGAAGGATGCCTGCGTACCGGTAATACCTTGCACGATAATTTTCGTATTTTTATCAACCAATACTGCCATTACAAATCCTCCTCAATTGCCTCTTTGAGCAAGGACAAGCCCTCAGAAGTGCTGGTTGCAAGCTTAAGCGGAAAGCCGGAATTTTTCAAAATATTAATAGCATCCTCTTTATTTGTTCCTTCAAAGCGCGCCACAAGAGGAATATTTAACCCCAGATCATTTGCCACAGTAATAATCCCGTCTGCAATAAGGTTACATCTTGAAAAACCACCCAAGATATTAATAAAAATTCCGTCCACTTTTGGATTCGTCATAATCAGTTTAATGCTGGCAGCGATTTTATCCCTATCCACACCACCTTTAACGTTCAAAAAGCAAGCAGTATTAAGGTCATTTTTCCGAGCCTCATTGATAATATTTAAGGCAAGCTCACTACCATTGGTAATAATACCGATTCCACTATCCAGTTCTCTGTATTGAAAACCAAATTTAGCAGCAATAGCCTCTCTGCCTTCTGCTCCAGCCTCGTCATTGAGTTTTAAAATATCTTTATGACGATAGAGTGCATTTTCATCAAAAATAATTTTAGCATCCAAGGCATAAATATCGCCGTTCTTTCCAATTCCCAGAGGATTAATTTCCAACAACGTGGCATCATAGGCATAAAAAACTTTTAAGTTCTTATTTAAGAAACTTTTCAGTTTGGAAATATTGACATTACAATCCATAAATTGCGCAATCTCTTCCACTTGATTTGTTTCTACTGTTTTTTGTAGTCCGAGATTGATTTTCAAAACATTTTTGGCCTGTTGCAATGTCAAATCAAGAATATCATCCTCATCATTTTGCAAGATAGGAGAAAGAAGTAAAATAACGGAAGCCGATATTCTATCAATAACAAATCCCAGATAAAATTTACGTGAGGTTTTAATATATTCTTCAATATAAACCCGGCTTACCAAACGACCTTTTTCACCGGTTTGTTTAGTAATCAAAACATTCTCAAGCATTTCATCAGCATTATCAAAAACTTCCTGTAACGTTTTGGACAATCTGATACCGCCCCGCCGTCCTGCTCGTTTATCAACAAATTTTCCGAGGTATCTTGAACCTGCTTGTATTTGAGCCTTTACAATCCACGGACCGGATATGGAAATTTTCTCTGCCGCGTCTTTTGCTTCATGCGGAGTATAGGCAATAATTCCTTGAGGAATGGAAATTCCAAAATCCTTAAAAATCTTCTTTGCCTGATACTCGTAAATATTCATACTATTTTTCCAGTGCTTGTGCCGAATAGTATTTTATCTTATCTACCATAGAAAGCATACCGCTTCGGCGATTGGGTGTAATATGTTCTCTCAAACCCATTTTATCAAAAATTTCTTCAACATCAATATCTAAAATTTCTTGTGCAGGTTTATCTTTAAAAATGCACAAAACAACGGCGATAATTCCACGTACGATAATAGCATCGCTATCCCCTTCAAAAGATATATTACAGCCATTATAATGTGGAATAATCCAAACTTGCGACTGGCACCCCGGTACTTTCCATTCGTCTGTTTTCTTATCTTTCGACAGGTGAGGGAGTTGATTGCCCAATTCAATCAGATATTTATATCTGTCTTCCCAAGAATCTAAAAACGAAAAATTATCAATTAACTCATCAATATTCATTTAAAGCATCTCCAACATCATTTTAGCTTCTTCACTTAGTTTATCCAAACTCCACGCCGGCTCCCAAACAACTTCTGTTTCAACTTTTCCCACACCGGCAACCAAAGCCGCCGCATCAGCTACTTGCTGTGGCAAAATACCTGCAACCGGGCATCCCGGTGCCGTCAAAGTCATATCAATATGTAAATCCCCGTTGTCTGCCTGATCGATCTTATAGATAAGTCCCAAATCATAAACATTGATAGGAATTTCCGGGTCAAAAACGGTTTTAATGGCTTCTACAACATCATATAATTTTGCTTTTTGTTGATTGGCATTAAGACTTTCGCCGGCATAAGCTTTATAAACCGGAAGTTCCTCCGGATCATCAACACTCATAGCCGCAAGCAACTGAGCTTCTGTTTCATCATCTGTCAATAAATGTTCGCTACTTTCTTCCATCAGTTTTCTTCTAATCAAAAAATTTTTTAGCTTTATACAGTGCTTCAATCAAAATATCAATATCTTCTTTAACAGAATAAAGACCAAGAGAAGCTCTCGCCAAAGAATTATAACCCATTTTATTGACAATCGGCTCAGCGCAAAAATGTCCAGTTCTGATGGCAACGCCTTCTTTTCCCAAAACAAAAGCCAAATCTTGCGGATGAATATTTTCAATAGCAAAAGAAAATACCCCGCCTTTATCATCAGCCGTACCGATAATTTTCAATCCCGGTACACTGAGCAATTTTTCTGTGGCGTATTCGGTAAGTTCTTTTTCATAGCTTTCAATTTCATCAAAATCAAATTGCAGCATATATTCAAGTGCCGCGCCCAAACCGATAGCTTGCACAATAGCCGGTGTTCCTGCCTCAAATCTTGCCGGGGGCAGGGCAAAAGTCGTTTCTTGATAGGCAACATGTTCAATCATGTCCCCGCCATATTGATAAGGCTGCATTTCTTTGAGTAAATCATATTTACCGTAAAGCACACCGATTCCTGTCGGCCCGTAAACTTTATGACCGGAAAAAGCCAAAAAATCGCAATCAAAATCCTGCACATCAATTTTTTTATGCACGGCAAATTGGCACGCATCAATAAGCACTTTTGCCCCAAGCCGATGTGCCGCTTCACAAATTTTCTTCACGGGAAAAATTGTACCTAACACATTTGACATCGCCGTTACGGAAACAATTTTAGTTTTTTCGGATAGTGCATTGGCAAAATTTTCCCACACGAATTCGCCTTTATCACTCAATTCAAAATATTTTAACGTAGCGCCGGTTTTTTTGCACCACTGTTGCCAAGTTACCAAGTTTGCGTGGTGTTCTGCATCAGAAAGCAAAACCTCATCTCCCGGCTTTAAATTTTGCGCCCCGAAAGTTGCCGCCACCAGATTGATTCCTTCCGTAGCATTACGCGTAAAAACAATTTCATTTGCATTTTTTGCGTTAATAAAGTGTGCAACGGTTTGCCGAGCCTTCTCATAATTTTCGGTTGCTTTTTCCGAAAGCCAATAACTTCCGCGATGAACATTTGCATACTCATCTTTATAGGCTTTTTCGATTCTCTCTAACACACACAAAGGTTTTTGCGCAGAAGCAGCCGTATCCAAATAAGTATTTCTTTTTCCCTCAATCAAAAGTTCCAGATTAGGGAAATCTTTTCTGATTTTATAAGCGTCAAACATCTCTTTTCCTTAAAATTTAGCATAAGATAAAACTTCTCTAAAATTTTTTCAATATCAAAGTGTTGACAAAAATTCAATATTAGTCTATATTTAGCGTTACAAAGTAATAATTATGATATATGTATGAATACGACTTCTTAATAATAATCGACTTTTATAAGCAAAACTAAGTTTAGTTCTGATTGCGAAATTCGAATCAAACTGCAACAGAGCCGTGTTGTGAAATACCGCACCTGTTTTTGAAGGAAATGTTCTTTATCTCTATATATAAATCCCTTCATTGGCCGTGTTGTGAAATACCGCATCTACTTTTTTTGACTCATTATTTTTGAAAACAGGCTGTTGTGAAACATCCTGTTTTTTCTTTTTAAGCCACAAAAAAGCCACCCTTTGGGGTGGCTCTTGTTTTCTAAATAAGTTTTTTTAATCCATAATCATTGCTGTAAATTCAGCTTCAGATACCACATGGTCATCCACCATGGCAACACCCTTAAACACGAAGATATTGCGACGTGCTTTAATCTTTTCAACATGCATTCTCAGTTGATCACCCGGTTTAACTTGTTTTCTGAATTTAACGCTATCGATTCCCATAAAAAGAACATTGCGTTTTGTATTGGCATAATTCGGATCTTGTGAAACAACCACGGCTCCTGCTGTCTGAGCCATTGCTTCAATTTGCAATACACCCGGCATAACAGGATTATTCGGAAAATGTCCCTGGAAGAATTCTTCGTTCATTGTCACGTTTTTAATACCGACACCTTTTTCTCCCGGAATTTCAATTTCCAATCTGTCTACCAACAAAAAAGGATAGCGATGCGGTAACATCTTCATAATCTCTTCAATAGGGTAAACTTTCACATTTTCAGCCATTATTAAATATCTCCCATATTATTTTTTACTGTTTTTTTGTAAGAATGCGACTTGGCGCATAAAGTCCTTAAACGGAACTGTCGGTGTACCCATAACGATAGCACCCGGTTCAATATCTCTCATCACACCGGATTGCGCACCAACTTGAACACCGCTTCCGATATTTAAATGGTCAGCAAAACCGGTTTGACCGCCACATACAACATAATCACCAAAAGTACAACTTCCGGCAATACCTGTCTGTGCCACTAAAATACAACACTTACCGATTTTATCATTATGCGCAACTTGAACAAGGTTATCAATACGTGTTCCGTCACCGATAATAGTGTCATCTAAAGCACCTCTGTCGATACAGGCATTTGCACCTACTTCTACATCATTTCCGATAATAACGCGACCGATTTGCGGAATACGCTTATGTCTTCCGTTAACAACGGAAAAACCGAAACCGTCTTGGCCGATTCTTGCCCCGGTATAAATAAAGCAATCATCTCCCATCAAGCAATAAGCAATACTGGCATTATTATCAATTTGGCAATTATTACCGATTTTACATCCGTGAGAAATAACCACATTGGCATCAATAACACAATTGTCACCAATAACAACATCATCTCCGATAACAACATGATGTCCGATATAACAATCTTTACCAATCTTAGCTGATTTAGCTATAATTGCATCATCTTCAATTTTCGGAGCCGGTTTATGCTCTTCATAAAAAGAATTCAACAAATCGATAAAAGAAGTTTTAGGATTTTCCACCGTCAACAAAATGACATTCTGCGGAACAAGATGAGCTAATTCTTTAGATGCAATACAAGCCTTTGCTTTAATCTTTTCAGCCATAGCTTTGTTCTTTTTATCATAAAAGAAACAAATATCATCAGCCCCTGCAGAATCAATTGAACAAACATTTTCAATCAATTCATTTTCTTTTCCTGGGGTAACAATTTCGGCCTTAGTGATTTCAGCAATTTCTTTAATGCTTTTAGCACCTTTATTTTTATAAAAGATTTCATCAGCCATCTTTTTTACTCCTATTAAAGACTTGTACCAAAGTTCAGACGGAATACTTCTTTTTCATCAAACTTCTCTTTAACAATCGGGAACCCGAAGTCGAGATCGATTTTACCCATCGGTGAAGTCCATTCAAAGCCGAAGCCGACAGAAACACGCGGCTTAGAGCTGTAATCAACATCATCACCGATATGGTCAGGTTTACCTGTTGTACCAACATCAACAAAGGTTCTTCCGCGAACACCCAATTCGTCTAAGCCGAGCGGGAATGTCAATTCGGAACCTCCCCATAACATCCAGTTACCGCCCAAAGCATCTTTTGTACGTTTATCACGTGCACTGATACCGCCGGATTCGAAACCGCGCATGGTGTTGCCGCCTAAGAAATAGCGTTGTGACAATCTGACATCTTGTCCGCCATAACCGTTAACCCAACCACCGTTGATAAAGAATTTGAATGTGTAGTAGTCAGCCAATGTATAGAACTGATAAGCTTTCGCATCAAATTTATAATATTTATCATCACCGCCCAATCCGGAAACATCATTACCGAATGACAAGTAATAACCTTCACGTGGCTTCATGACATTATCACGTTTATCGTAAACGGTTGTCTGTCCGATAACAGAGTCAACAGATTTTCCTTTCTCACGCTTAATGTAATCAGAAGCTGAACTGCTGATATTTTTAATATTATCTTCTTTAAGTGTATAGCGTACATACTGACTCAAGTCATCCGTATAATTCCAACCAAAACGGACTCTGCCACCGTAAGTATCCATATCGTAGTTACTTTCGTCTTGATAATCTTCTGTTTGATAGAACAAATCAAAACCGGCGCTCAATCTTCTGCCCATAAAGTAAGGCTCTGTAAAGCTAAAGTCATAATCTGTCGTACGCTGAGATCTGCCGGCAGAAAGACTTACTTGCTGACCTTTACCCATGAAGTTATTTTCAGTAATACCTGCTCTCACCAAAGCGCCGTTAACTGTGGAATAACCAACACCGATATTAAAGTAACCCGTAGATTTTTCTTCAACATTAACATTGATATCAGCTTTATCATAGTCCACACGTTCAGAGTCAATATCAACTTTGCTAAAGTAGTTCAGACGTTCGATGTTTCTTCTAGATTCTCTAATTTTGGAAACATTAAATACATTTCCTTCAGAAAGGCGAAACTCTCTTCTAATAACCTCATCAAGCGTACGTGTATTACCTGTAATGTTAATTCTGTTAACAAAGATTTTTGCATTTTCCTTAATATCAAAGATAACACTAAGCTTTCCGCTTGCTCTATCTCTTTGAATGTCAGGAACAACTTCAACAAAAACAAAACCCTTCTTAGAAAGTTCATCGGTTAATTTTGTAACTGTTTTTTCTACCTCATCCGCATTATACCAATCACCGGCATCAATAGTTACATATTTATACCAATCTTTTGCGTCAAGCTCAGGTACATCGGAATTAATTCTAATATCACGAACTTTATAACGTATACCTTCGTCGATGGTAAATGTTAAAACGAATGAAGTTTTATCACGTGAAAGTTCTGCAATAGCGGAAACAACGGCAAAATCAGCGTAACCATGACGATTATAAAAACGACGGAGCAACTCTTGGTCATAGTTCATCTTTTCACGGTCAAAAGTCTCGGATTTAGAAAACAGTCTGTACCAACGGCTTTCCTTACTCATAATTTCACCTTGCAAATCATTGCTTGTGTAGTGCTTATTACCGATAAAGTTAATAGTATCAATTTTGGCTTCCGGACCTTCTTTGATTTCAAAAATCAAATCAACACGATTCTCCGGTCTTTGAATAATTTTAGGATCTACGGAAACGCCGTAACGTCCCGCTCTCTTATAAACATCGATGATTCTTTGAACATCTTGCTGAACTTTAGCTTTACTAAAGACGCTACGCGGTGCGGATTGCACTTCGGATTCCAGTATTTTATCATCAATTTTATCATTGCCGTCAAAAGCTCTGACACCGATAACCGGATTCTCAACCACGGTGATGATCAGATCAGAGCCTCTGGTATCAAAACTGATATCGCTGAACAATCCCGTATCATACAGGCGTCCTAAAGCATCATTTAACTCTTCGGAAGAAACAGCTTTACCGGTATTAATTCCCGCATAAGAAAGAGCTGTTTCTCTCTCCACGCGTTGCAGTCCGTCAATTTTAATATTTCTAATGGTTTCCTGAGCTATCGCACTTGAGCAAATAGCTAAAGTCAACAACGAAATTCCCGCAAATTTAAACTTCATCTTTTAATCCTTAAAATTATTCAAACCATCTGGTTATGAGGTGTTTAATATCATTCCACGTTGCAAACACCATCAAAAGCAAGATGAAACCAAGTCCGACCTTAAACAAATAATCTTTCAATTTTGTATTAAGTTCGCGTCTTGACACTATTTCTAACAAATAAATTACAACATGTCCACCATCTAATAAAGGGACTGGGAATAAGTTTATCAAACCCAAGTTTACCGAGAGCAGAGCCATGAAGGAAAGAAAATCAAAAAATCCTCTTTGTTTAGATATATCGCCGGACATTTCCGCAATTCGGATAATACCGCCAACATCTTCACTTGAACGTTTCCCTGTTATCATTTGTCCGATACCACGTAACGTTAAATCTGTTATATTATATACCTCCTTTGCTGCTTTAACTACCGAGCTGCTAAAGTTAAAGTTATCTTTAATAATGTGGAAATGTTTTGCATCACCTTTAATGCCCAGCATTTTACGTTTTATCGGTTTTTCATTCTCATCAAAAGCATAATCGATTATTTCCAGAGGAACAGTTAATTCCAAAGATTCGTTTTGACGCTCAATCTTAAGGTGAACATCATCAATAGAAGCACTGACCTCTTTGCTGATATCATTCCACTGTGTAATTTTATGCCCGTTTATTTCTACAATTTTATCATCTACCATAATGCCGGCACGTTCAGCCGGACTGTTTTCAATAACACCGGAAACAACCGGTGGTATATCGTAGCTTCCCAAAAAGAAAAACAAACCAAAGTAAACCACAAAAGCCAACAGATAATTAAATAACGGACCAGCGATAGCAATCAGCATTTTTCTAAATGGAGTTTGCGCAAAAAAGAGATGCTTTTTTTCCTCTTCGCTATATTTTGATAAATCCACATCAGACGTGGAAGAAGATGCATCTGCATCACCCAAAAATTGGCAGTATCCGCCCAAAGGAACAGCAGATATTTTCCAAACAGTTCCCTGTTTATCTTCTTTACTCCAAAGTTCCTTACCAAATCCGATAGAGAAAGCACTGACAGAAACACCAAGCTTTCTTGCAACAATAAAATGTCCGAATTCATGAATAAAAACCAAAATGCCTAATAGAATAAGAAAAGGCACAACATAGTAAACGATATTCAACAACCATTCCATAATTTTTTATTTCCTTCTGATATATATCTTATTCAAACGAAACCAGTGCAAAATAGCAATAAACAATCGGAGCTGCAAAGATTAAGCCATCGATTCTATCAAACACACCACCGTGTCCCGGAATAAGAGAACTACTGTCTTTAATCTGCAAATATCTTTTAATAGAGGATTCCACCAGGTCTCCGATTTGCGCAATAAAGGCGACTGCGGCACCAAGTTGTGCTAGTTCAATAAGAGTCCTTTGTGGCATCGGTAAGGCATAGATTTTAGATATAATCCATACATAGATAAGGCTTGCAGAAACAGCCAAAAGAACACCGCCAATTAAACCTGACCATGTTTTGTTTGGACTGATTTTCGGAGCTAATTTAGGTCCCTTGAAGATAGGCCCGATAATATATCCACCGATATCAACACCCCAAACCATAAGAATAAACCACAGTGTCATAACAAAACTGCCTTTTTCCCCCGGAATACTTCCAAACGCATCAAACAGATAATACATCCAATCCAATGCCCCAACACCAATAGAAATATAGGGAACACCGAGAGTAATAAGTCGACGATATTTTTCTTCTTTTGCTTTTATATAAACAAAGGCCGTTGTTGCTGCAATTGTCAGGAACAATATAATTCTATCCTGCACCAAAATAGAGCAACCGAGTGCAAAAGCATAACTGATGCTATAAACATCTGCTTTTTTGTTCGGCACCATATTTACCCATTCCCAAGAAAGCATAATACCCACCAGGTAAACCAAGATATCAACATAGGGATGTCCCGACCGTAATGCACCAATAACCAAAGGTATCAGTACAAGTGAGGTCAATACCCTCTTTTGAAAGGATGTCAAATTAACTTTTTCCATATCGTCTCTCCCTAAGATTGAAATTTTTAATAATAGTCAACAATTCTTCTTTGCTAAAATCCGGCCATAAAGTATCCGTAAAAAACAATTCCGTATAAGCTAACTGCCATAAAAGATAATTACTAATACGTTGTTCTCCACTGGTTCTGATTAAAATATCTGGATCAGGAATATCTGCCGTATAGAGCAAAGATGCAAACATTTTTTCATCAATGTTCTCCGGTTTTACTTTATTGTCCTTTGCTAACTGTGCCGCTTTCTTTACTGCGGACAATATCTCTTGTCTTGAGCCGTAAGAAAGGGCTACACACAAAGTTAAGGCAGAATTTTTTGCGGATTCTTTTTCAATATTTGCCATCTTTTCTTGGATATCACCCGCCAACATATTTTTTTCACCAATAAAGATAATGCGGACATTATTATCCATAATCTCCTTAAATTCTTTATCCAGATAATCTCTCAAGAGCTGCATCAACGCGCTGACTTCATCCTCAGAACGCTGCCAATTCTCTGTAGAAAATGCATAAAGAGTTAAATACTTAACCCCGGATTCCTTCATAGCACGCGTAATTTTAACAACGTTTTCGGCACCTTTTTTATGTCCGAAAGACTTCGGCATGCCATACTTCTTCGCCCATCGACGATTTCCATCCATAATAATGGCAATATGTTTGCAAATATTATCTTCCATTTTTTCTAAACTTGTAAAATATCTTTCTCTTTAGCAGCCAATAAATCATCAATTTTCTTGATTGAATCATCAGTTAGTTTTTGCACATCATTGCTATATTTTTTCTCTTCATCTTCAGAGATAAGATTATCTTTTTTAAGTTTTTTTATTTCATCCAAAGCATCTCTGCGGATATTACGAATAGCTACTTTATTTTGTTCAGCATATTTACCGGCAATCTTAACCAGTTCTTTTCTGCGCTCTTCTGAAAGCGGTGGAATAGGAATACGAATAAGTTGTCCGTCAGAAACAGGATTTAAACCCAAATCCGATTCTCTTAAAGCTTTTTCAACTGATTTAGCTAACCCCTTATCCCAAACACTAACAGATAAAGTACGCGCATCCGGTACGCTGATAGTTCCAACTTGGGCAATCGGTGTCGGATTACCGTAAGCTTCTACCATAATATTATCCAAAAGACTGGCATGAGCACGTCCCGCACGCAAACCTCCAAAATCACCTTTTAATGTCTCGATAGTTTTATCCATACGTGTGATAGTATCTTGTTTTATTTCATTAAAATCAGTCATGTTCCCTCACTTTATTACTGTATAATTTCCTTTATCATTTAAAACATTGATAAGTGAATTTTCATTTTCCTGTTTAAAAACTATAATAGGTAATTTATTTTCTCTGGCCATAGAAATAGCTGTCATATCCATAACTTTTAGTTCTTTAGCAATAACTTCATCATAAGAAATTTCTTTATAACGTTTTGCTTTAGGATTCTTTTTCGGGTCACTATCATAAACACCATCAACCTGTGTTGCCTTAAACAAAGCGTCGCAATTTGTTTCAAGTGCTCTTAATGTTGCTCCCGTGTCTGTTGTAAAATACGGATTCCCTGTTCCACCGGCAAAGATAATAACATTTTTTTCTTTTAACAATTTCTGTGCGGTGCGATAGGAATAAGTTTCAACCGCTTGAGGTACGGCCAGACCGGATAAAACCTCTGTTGGCACACCTTTATAAATAAGGGCACTTTTTAAGAAAAGAGCGTTGATAATTGTTGCAAGCATTCCTGCCTGATCAGCCGTCGAACGTGCAACCGCTTTATTTTTATTATTAACACCGCGATAAAAGTTCCCCCCGCCGATAACAATGCACAAAGAGACACCTTTATCATAAACCTTTTTAATACTTTCAGCAAAAGCATTCAAAATATTTTCATCTATTCCGCATGTCTGCTCACCCATCAAGCCTTCACCGGAAAGCTTTAACAATATCCTTTTATAATTCTTATTCATCAGTTCCTCTCTACCGATTATCTGACAGTATATTAAATAAATAAATTGTTAATGCAAGATAAAATACACATCTGCCGGAAAATAAGTTGAAATTTTTATACATTTATCTAACATAAAGCAAAACATCAAGGAGAACAAAAATGTCTGCAGGAATAATTTATGGCTTAAGTGCATTGTTTGGATATCTTATTGGCTCAATACCATTTGGATTGATTTTAACACGTATGGCCGGATATGGTGATATTCGCAAAATAGGTTCCGGAAACATCGGTGCTACAAATGTTTTAAGAACCGGTAATAAAACATTGGCTTTACTAACGGTAATTTGTGATGCATCTAAAGCCGGCGTCGCAGCTCTGATTGCCGGCGCACTTGCGGGTGAAGGAATGAGTGTTGCCGCATCATTAACAGCTGGTGCATTTGGTGTACTTGGACACAATTTTCCAGTATGGTTAAAGTTTAAGGGTGGCAAGGGGGTTGCTTCAAGTTTTGGCTTTATTTTAGCAACTTGTCCGATATTAGCTTTAGTTGCTTTGGCTACTTGGTTAGTAATGGCCTTCACTTTTAAATATTCATCTCTTTCCGCATTAACAGCCGCCGCAATCGTTCCTGTTGCTGCCTTTTTCTTGGCGCCGTCATCGGCATATGTTTGGGTATATACGGCAATTGCCGTTTTGGTTATTGTTCGCCATCATGCCAACATCAAGCGCCTGTTAAATGGTGAAGAAAGCAAAATAAAATTAAAAAAATAGTAGAAGAAAATTGGATAAGCAGAAACTCATATCTTACATACAATTGATAAACACAACAGGAATAGGTCCTGTCGGGTTTAAGAAGTTGATGAGTCGGTTTAAGGATGTTGATAAGGCTCTATCAGAATTATCGTTAAAAACAAAACTTTTTGAGCGCCAAAAGGCAGAAGAAGAGTTGATGACTGCCGAGATTAAACATGTCAAGCTCATCACATTGGAAGATAAAGAGTATCCCTTTAATTTAAAACAAACGGAAGATTGTCCGCCGATTCTTTACGCTCTCGGTAACACAGATTTACTCAAAAATGACAATGCATTGGCAGTGGTTGGTGCCAGAAGTGCCTCCATCAGCGCCCGCCGTCTAGCTGGTCAAATCAGTCAAGAATTAGCCGCGAAAAATATAGTAATAGTATCTGGTCTTGCCAGAGGAATAGATGCCGCCGCACATGAAGGCGCTTTATCAGAAAATGGCAATACAATAGCGGTATTAGGTACAGGGATAGACGTTATTTATCCCAAAGAAAATGAAGAATTATACAAAAAGATAGCCAAGAACGGATTACTGCTTTCCGAATATCCTTTTCACACTGGCCCGCAGGCTTCAAATTTTCCTCGTCGCAATCGCATTGTTTCCGGCTTGAGTAAAGGAATATTGGTTGTCGAGGCAGATATTAAATCCGGCTCATTAATTACCGCTCATCAAGCTTTGGAACAGGGGCGAGATGTTTATGCTGTTCCCGGTTCTCCTTATGATGGCAAGAGTGCTGGAGGCAACAAATTGCTCAAAGAAGGTGCTATCTTGGTAGAAACGTCAGAAGACATTCTCGAAAACTTCAATTTTACACAAGTTGAATTTACACCGCTCAAGCCTAAAACACCTAAAATGCCGGACTTGTTTGAATATTCGCTTGACAATAGCGAAAATAATAAAGATATTGCAGAGCATGATAAATATTCCAAATTATTGTCATTGATATCTGAAAACGGCGAAGATATAGATGATATTATCCGTGAAAGCGGTAAGCCGACAGAAGAAGTCTTGGCAATGATTGTAGAATTAGAACTGGAAAACAGAGTTACCCGATTACCGGGCAATAAAATAGCTAAAGCTTAAAAGAGGATATGTTATGAAACTAGTTATTGTTGAGTCTCCCGCAAAAGCCAAAACGATAAATAAATATTTAGGCAAAGATTATAAAGTTTTAGCAAGCTATGGCCACATCAGAGATTTACCGAGCAAAGACGGTTCGGTTAATCCGGATGAAGATTTTAAAATGGTTTGGGAACTCAGCTCCGGTGGCAAAAAAAGATTAAATGATATTATTACGGCTCTAAAAGATTGCGATACGTTAGTATTGGCCTCCGACCCGGATAGAGAAGGAGAGGCCATCGCATGGCACATATTGGAAGAATTGTCTTCTAAAAAGAAGCTAAAAGATAAAAAAATCGAGCGCGTTGTTTTCCATGAAATTACCAAAAAAGCCGTAACGGAAGCTATTCAAAATCCGCGTCAAATTGATGATAATTTAGTATCGGCATATATGGCCCGTCGCGCATTGGATTACCTTGTTGGTTTTACCTTGTCCCCGGTATTATGGCGCAAACTTCCAGGTTCAAAATCAGCCGGTCGTGTACAATCCGTTGCCCTCCGTTTAATCTGTGAACGTGAAATGGAAATAGAAAAGTTTAAGCCGGAAGAATACTGGACAATTGATGTAGATTTAGCCACGAAGACAGGTGCGCTTATCCCGACACATTTAATCAATTTAGACGGCAAAAAACTCGAAAAATTTGATATAAACACCAAAGAAAAAGCAGACCAGGCCAAAGCTAAGATAGAGGCACAAAATTTTGCTGTTTCCAAGGTAGAACGCAAAAAAGCCAATCGTTTTCCGGCACCGCCGTTCACCACTTCAACCTTACAACAAGAGGCCGCTCGTAAATTAAGATTCTCCGCCAAAAGAACAATGGAAATTGCTCAGAAATTATACGAAGCCGGTTATATTACCTATATGAGAACGGACGCGGTAAACTTGTCCGAAGAAGCAATTGCTGCTTGCCGTGAAGCTATTTTGAAATATTTTGGTGAAGCATATTTACCCAAAACAGCTAAAGAATATAAAACCAAATCAAAGAATGCCCAAGAAGCACACGAAGCTATTCGTCCGGCTGACGTCATGAATACACCAAAGAAAATGGAAGAAAAGTTAGATTCGGATTCTCATAAGCTCTATGAATTGATTTGGAAACGTACCGTTGCCTGCCAAATGCAACCAGCCGTTTTAGATAGAGTTGTCATAGATTCTCTGTCTGCAGATAAACAAATTCTCTTGCGTGCCAACGGTCAGGTTATTGCATTTGATGGTTTCTTAAAGTTGTATCAAGAAGGCAAGGATGATAGCGACGATGATGATGAAAATCGCCTGTTGCCAAATGTTGAAGAAGGTGAAGCTGTTACAAAAAAAGCCATCAAACCCGAACAACACATGACCACACCGCCACCAAGATTTACCGAAGCAAGCTTAGTTAAAAAGTTAGAAGAATTAGGTATCGGTCGTCCGTCAACATATGCCTCCATTATTGCCGTGCTGCAAGAGCGTAAATATGTTAGGGTAGAAAAGCTCCGTTTCATACCAGAAGACCGCGGTCGTATAGTAACCATATTCTTAGAGAATTTCTTCAAGAAATATGTTGAGTATGATTTCACTGCCCAAATGGAAGAATTTTTGGATGATGTTTCCGCCGGTTCCATGGAATGGAAAAAACTTTTAAGCGGATTCTGGGTAAAGTTTTATAAAACCATTCAGTCGGTTCAGCCTTTGCAAGTCAGCGAAGTTATCGATAAGATAGATGAGGTTTTGGCATACCACCTGTTTCCTGCCAAAGAAGACGGATCAGATCCGCGCGAATGTCCGGAATGCCATAAAGGTCACTTAAGCATCAAACTCGGCAAATTCGGCGCCTTCTTAGGTTGCTCAAATTATCCGGAATGCAAATACACCAAACCTTTAATGGATGTCAAAGACGAAGAAGAACAATCTGTCGAAAAAGCTCCCGCACCGGAAGATAAACTTTTAGGTGTATATAACAGCTTGAACGTATATCTCAAAAAAGGCCCGTACGGATTCTATATTCAATTAGGTGAAGATGCCACAGCCACAACTGAAAAACCAAAACGTATTGCATTACCGCGTTTTATAAATCCGGAAGAAATTACTTTTGAACAAGCTGAAAAATTAGCCTCATTGCCGTTTGATTTAGGCGATGACATAACGGTCAATATCGGCAAATTCGGGCAATATATCAAACAGGGTAACAAGTCTTGCTCTCTAACTGGTAATGATAATATTTTCAACATCACCAAGGAGCGTGCCGAAGAATTGTTAAAAGGTGCTAAGCCAAAAGCAGAAGCCAAAGTTTTAGGTATTCACCCGCGCTTAAAACAAGAAATTCAATTAGCCGTTGGTCGCTATGGCCAATACATCAAATGCGGTAAAGATAATTACCGGATTCCGTCCGGTCTCCGCGGTGGTGAAATCACCCTCGACGATGCCATAAAAGTTATCGATAATGGTAAATAAAAGAAAAATAGCTTCCACTTTTCAATGGAAGCTATTTTTTTATTTTATCTTCCTCCTGGGCGCATCGATGCGGCTCGTCCACCACAACTGCTGCCATCAGAAGCTGTTTGCCATGAATAATCACAGTTTCCGGCTAATACATTACCGCAAATTGCCATAAAGCAAAATGTAAATAAAATAGTTAAGCAAAATTTTTTCATTTCCAACATCCTTTCAAAAGATAATAAAAAAGCCGCTTACAAAGAAGCGGGCGGATGTTCGAAAACCGTACATAATCAAACGGCTCGGCTTATTTGGCGGAGCCTTATTCGCCGACATCCGTCCAAGACGGAAATCGGCATGATTTTAAAGTCGCATGCAACGACCGATTATGTGAAGGGTTTCGACGCCCTAATGAGTAACACACTCACTACAAAAAGAATATCATAAAAGAGAATAAAAATCAAGAGATTAAAAATGAAAAACAAAAAAATCCGCGGAGCTATTGCTCTGCGGATTTAAAAAAGTCAAGACGTACATTTCCTTTGATAGTTTCGTTTTGCGGGATAATTGGCAAACACCAGCAAATCACCATAAGTATTAAGATATTGAGTAATTAACGACTCACCATCTTTGGTCCTGACAAACTCGGAATTATTCTCAAGCCATCCCGGCTGTGAAAATTCGGGTACACTCACACCGTGATATCTAAGGCAATCCAACGTACTTAAAAATGCCGGAAGCTTTTCATCAAGCAGCGAGATGTCCTTTTTTGTTGCCGCCCTTGCTTTGGGTAAACTCTTAAATACGTTGCGCACCCAATAATTAAGCACTTTTCCGCTCAAATGCATGGTCACAGCCCCGTAAGACAGCGGCTTGAGATCGGAAGCTGTCACGCAGTTAAGAAGGGCAACGGTATTTTCGTTGATAAAAACACCAACCAAATGGTCTTTCTCATCTGCTAAAAACTGTTGAATAATCTGCCCGCTGTTTCTCTCCGGATAAAGATAGAGCAATGGTAAAAGCGTCTTACCGTACAATCTATCAAGATAAGCTTGTACTTCCTCGACTTTTGGGAGTGTTGAATCCCAAATTCTAAACTTTTCTTGTTGTGTCATAAAAATACTAAAAATAACATAAACGTGAATAGATAATAATCAAAATTCGGAGGCGGATTATAAGTACCTTGTTTTTAAAAGTAAATAGTTTATTTAGGCTCAAATTAAAAAAATCCGTAAGAGCCTAAGCACTTACGGATTTAGTCATAATAGCCACTTGAATAATCAACTAACTTTTCTTATAGCTGGAAAAAACAAGCAAATCACCACAAGTTTTAAGGTAATAATAAAGCACGGATTGACCATCCCAATACTTCACAAAGTTTGAATCCTTTTTAACCCAGCCGAGATGTTCCCAACATGGTTTCGGAATTTCAATACCGTGATAGTCCAATGCTTCCAATGTCGCTGATAATTTTGAATACACCTTGTTGACCAAAGCAATATCCTTTTCGGTGGCAACGTGAATATCCGGTATATCGGCAAATTGCTTTCTTAACCAATAATTCACGTCGTTTTCTCTAATATCAGAGAGCAATCTGTCGCCGTTCAAACATCGCGCATCCTTAAACGCCAGAGGCTTGATGTGTAACAGCGTGTTTTCATCAAGCAAAATTCCAATCAAGCGGTCTTTCTCATCCGGCAGAAAATCTGTTGTCAGTTTCTCACCATCTTCCGTAGCATAAAACAGAGGCAACGGCATCTTACCGCATAATCTGTCAAGATAGGCACGCACTTCCTCAATCTTCGGATGCGTGGAATCCCAAATCTCAAATTTTTCTTGTCGTGTCATAAGAATATTTTTAATTAAACATGTATAGAAATAGTAATAATTTTTTCGCGTATGAGCATAATAAATTGATTTTAAAAAGCAAATAGAAAAGATAATGCACAAGAAAATAGACAAGGCGAAAATTTTAACTCATTGTTATATTATGCCGCATTTATTCCTCTCCGCATCATGCAAACGCCTCTTACCCACGTCATGCTGAACTCGTTTCAGTATCTTTTACGTTTTCTATAAAGTCATAGCGTGAGATACGAAGCGTCAAAATTAGCAATTAATTGTTTAATATTTTTCTTATTAAAACCGTTAACCAAAATTTAGCACATCATTGCTTAAAATGTCACCGAGCTGGGAACGGCTCGGAGTCTTAGAAAACTCCCAATTACACGCGGTGTTGGATATAGCATCGTCATATTGTTACCTGTAAATCACAGGAACGATAAATATATCCCCGACTAATCAATGGTCGGGGAGGTTCTAGCGTATGTTCAGAAGCTCTTAGCTTTAAAGGCTATAACGATCATTTCGTGTAATATGATTTTCTAACTCTCCGATCGCCTTGCTAGGCGATTTTTTTGTAATTTGAACTAAGGAGATAGAAAATGAAAAAAGTTTTATGGATTTTGTTGGTCATATCCATTTGTAGTTGCACCCATCTTACTGCAGCTGAAAGACAACAAAAAATGGAATTAAAGGCGAGAGGAATAACTATTGATCATCCAAGGGATAATTGGGAAAAACCTGCAAACGGCGGCGCAGCAGGAGCTTTAAACTTATTGCCGGGTATTGGTAATTTTTATTTAGCAGCCGGAAATGGTGGGGATAGTTCACATTGGTTATATGGTGCAATAAATTTATTACTTTGGCCTATTTCTATTCTATGGGGTGTTCCTGAAGCTGCAGTAGATGCCAAAGTTATAAATGAAAGAGAATTAATTTATCACTATTACTACGAGAAAAATACAAGCAACTCATTTCAATCAGTTCAAAGACAGAATAAAGCGCAATATAGAGTAGAGTATAGGTAATTTTACTCAATTTCAGACAAGGAGTCTGAGTAAATAAAGAAAATTTTTTCGGATTCAAAAAATCGTCAAAAGACTCCTTATTATATATAAGGGAAATTTTTTTAAAAAATTTCCTTTTCCACACCCCTCAACCCCAGTAATAGAGTCATTTATGCAATAAAATGTTTCATTTTAAAACACGGATAAACAGGGGTTTAGTGGAGGGGTAAAATTTTTTTTAAAAATAAGCAAAAATTTTTTAAAAAAAGTGTTGACTTTAGAAAAAGAGTATCATATAAAGCGTTTCACCGGCAG
>Ga0265300_10001099_pt1 | contig 26432 bp, 21 predicted proteins | sample AusTroGonzalo_MG_FD_193482 | JGI IMG/M metagenome (GOLD analysis project Ga0265300, IMG submission 193482) | Bovine rumen microbial communities from tropical cattle in Woodstock, Queensland, Australia - Gonzalo_03 | ecosystem: Host-associated > Mammals > Digestive system > Stomach > Rumen ...
TGAAAACATCTCAGTAGCAGCCGATGTGCCTGCCGTAACAATAGGTGATTCGTTGCCGTCGGACTATAAGGAGAAGCCTGTTATGGCTCCGATTAGCGGTGTGAAGGTTGTGCGAAATCCCGAAGATTCTGTTGCTCCCCAAATTGTTGCCAATCGTTTGAGCATTTTCTTCGAGGATGACGAAACAGACTTGAACGCTTTTGCGAAAGATTTCAAGAAACTATATCCGAAAGACGAATACAAGATTATAAGTTACAACGATTTGCTGAAGACAATCGAAATTCAGGTGCCAGAAGATGTGCTTGATGTAATACACAAGGGATTGGAAACACAAATGCCTGACTACAAGTTTATAATTACCGTAGAAACAATATATTCACAGGAATATTCCGATATTGATAAATGCGCTGATGCCGGCTGGCATATTGATGCTATAAATTTGAGAAAAGCATGGGAACACACAAAAGGAAGCAAAAAGGTTGTTGTGGCGGTTGTAGATGACGGATTTGATGTAAACCACGAACTGCTGAAAGGCAGAGTGATAAGCCCTTACAACATTTTTACAGCAAATGGCAATGTATATTGCAACTCGACCAACGGAATGCACGGAACTCATGTAGCTGGAATTGCCGTTGGTGCCGACACTCACATTAACGATGGCGTAACAGGTGTTGCTCCCGACTGTCTTCTGATGCCTGTGCAGGTGTTTGATGGCGAGCGAACCACTACATTTGCCCTTGCAACAGGTATTCTTTATGCCGTGGCGAGCGGAGCCGATGTGATAAATATGTCGGCTGGACCGTCGTATGCAGGATGTGGCGATGTGCCTTTGGATTTCCAGCGCGAATTTTCCAAGCGATGCCAGAAGGATGAGGAACGCCTGTGGAAGATGGTGCTTTCGAAGGCTAAAAAGAAAAATTGCATAGTAGTATTCTCGGCAGGAAACGACCATGTACTTTCGTGCCTGCCTCCGCAGAACCGCACAGGCGAAGCCATAGTTGTATGTGCTTCCGAGAAAGGAAACAAAGCTACTACTTTTACAAATTATGCCGATGCTTCAACCATTTCTGCTCCAGGACTTGACATTTATAGTTCTGTGCCTGGCAACAAGTATTCCTGCCTTGATGGAACAAGTATGGCGGCACCTGTAGTTTCGGGAATTGTAGCACTAATGAAAAGCCATAAGCCCGATATTACAGTTTCTCAAATTATTTCTGCCTTGCAAGAATCTGGAGTAGAGCAAAGCGGTAATATTCCTAATATGGTACAGGCTGACAAGGCATTGGAATATCTTGACAAGCCAGTAACTAAAGGAATATTAAACGGACACGAATGGGTTGATCTCGGATTGCCGAGTGGTACACTGTGGGCAACTTGCAATGTAGGTGCAAATAGTCCTGAAGAATATGGAGATTACTATGCTTGGGGAGAAGTTGAAACAAAGACACTTTACGACTGGACAACTTATCGCTGGTGTAGTGGAGAATTTTGTTTCCTTACAAAATATTGTAATAATAGCGTATTTGGAAAAAATCACCAGACCGATCAATTGACAAGTTTGGAATCCTCAGACGATGCGGCTACTGTTAATTGGGGTAAAGGATGGAGAATGCCGAGTGAAACTGAATTTCAAGAACTAATAGAAAACTGTCCTAGAAACTGGCCACACAACAAGGTAATCATTCAGAATGATGTAATTGGATGGTTGTTTACTGGGCCTAATGGTAATTCTATTTTTCTACCAGCAGCGGGTGTAATTTATGGGAAACATTTGTCATGGAATCAAGTATGTGGCTACTACTGGTCATCTTCGTTACGTACGAATCGTTCTTGTGATGTTGATTTTCTTGAATTCGATGTAAATTCTACATGTTTTATTCGTAAAGAAATAGATAGGTTTCAAGATGTTAATATGCGTGCATATGGATTTTCAGTTCGCCCTGTCTGTGATGTGAAGAAATAAAATTATAAATTATGAGTAACGAGAAAAAACATATTGCATTTTTACTAGGCGCAGGATTTTCTGTGCCAGCTGGTATGCCAACTGCTAATGTATTGAATCGTTTTATAATATCTGAAATATACAATAGAATAAGAAATGCTTTTAAAGAAGGGGAAACTGAAAGCATTTATATGCTACAAAGTTATATATTGGAAAAGGCATTGATAGATTGTGATGAATGTGGTGATTTCAATTATGAGCAGTATTATGAATTTTTAGAATTTGAGAAAAAAGAAATTTTGGATGCTGATAAATTATTGTCTTTTATTGAAAGAGGGATGTATGGATATTTTTGGAAATGTAGTAAAGAAAAAGATACTAGAGGAAAAGAAAGGTCCATTAAAATCACTGATATGTCTAATTCAATAATTAATAAATGTAAGAAATATTCAGATGCAGTAGAAGGTGTTGAACAATGGTATCAATACTTTATTGCCAGAAATCTTGCTGGTAACTCAAAGAAAGGTAAACTTGAAAAAATCAATCCATATTATCAAAAATTTGTTGATATTATTTCAGACTATGTAAATCGAGGATATATAATTGACATATACACTCTTAATCATGATTTGTTATTGGAAAGTCTTTTGTCGTTTATAGATTTTAAAGATAAAGTTTGTAATGGTTTTGGAGGAGAAATAAACCAAATATGTGGTAAGGAATATAAAATGTTTAACATCAAATATTTAAATAAAGATATTCGAATTTACAAACTTCACGGGAGCATAGATATTTACGAACTTTCCAACGAATTCAGTAATAAACAATACATACAAATGTTAGATGGTTACAGCGAAGGGAACGCATTTTTAATGGATGTGAATAACACTGTCAGTGTTCTTCCTTTGTTTCTAACAGGTAAAACATCAAAGATTGAAAAATATGAAAAAGAGCCATACAAATCAATGTTAAATGAATTTAAGAATCATATCAGCGAAGCCGAAAAATTGATAGTAATTGGTTATAGTGGAAATGATGAAGGTATAAATGATATTTTATATGATAAATTTACCAATTGGAGTAATAGTTATGTTGTTGCCCCAAGTGCTAATGAACATGTTTTTGTGAAAAATAAACACGCTAAACCTATAAACAAAGGAGTGGAAAAATTGTCTGCAAAAGATATAAATTAAAAATCGTACCACATCTGTCATGTCAGATTTGCACACATACACGCTTAACCACCATCATTTTTAATGCTTTCCACCATTCCCTCCAATTTTGGAATCTGCTCCATCAAATCTTCCTATTGTCTTAGTATGACCATTATTTCCCGTTTGGGAATAAAAACATCACATAATAAACAGGCATATATGTAATTTTGCCGATGCTCTCAATTTCACGGCTATTCGACAGAACAATGCCTTTATGTATTCCATATTCCTCATTGGAAACAAAATGGTTGAGAGCACTATGCACATAATAGTCCTTGCCAGATTTTACCTCGATAGGAACAACAGACAATGTGTCGAAATTGTCAATGAGGAAATCGACTTCACCATGCTGCTTATTATCGTAATAGTACAAACTAAAACCATGCGCCCTTAGTTCTTGCGCAACAACCGATTCATATACTGTTCCAAGATTAACGCTCAATTCGTCATTCAGAATGGCATTAATGTTATTTTGGTAAAGCAGAGCCGTAAGTATGCCTACATCGTTAAGATACAATTTCAAAAGAGATTTCTTTACAGATTGCAATAACGGAAAACGAGGATTGCTGATTGCATCAACCTGCAAAGCGATGCCAGACTGTATCAAATAGTCAAACTCGTCCTCATAATCAGAAAATTGCTTGCCCTTCTTGTTTTCTATCTTACTTACGACGACACGCTTTTTCTTATTTTCCAGATTAGAAGGAATGGAGTCATAAATACGCCGTATCTTTAAACGGTTTTGCTTGTCATATTGCGAAGCATCAATACCATAGAGCGACTGAACATCATGCTGTATATCTCGCATCTTACTGATATTCTTGTCCTTTGCAAACTGATTTACAGCATCAGGCAAACCTCCAGTCAACAGATAATAATGGAAAAGACGCATAAAATGATTGTGGAGAGGTTCTGGCAACGATTTTCCGTCACTTAAAAGTTTACTAGCAGACTCCAAGGCTTCTTTGCCAACCCCCATCGCCCAAAAGAATTCCTCCAAATCAAGCGGGTACATTTGCTTAATAACCACACTGCCAAGAGGAACCGATGGCGTTTGCGCCAATGCTATGCCTAGTTGTGAACCGCTTGCAATATAAGTGTATTTTCCATCTTGGTTTAGGAATTTCAATAAAGTCAACAATTGCGGATATACTTGTATCTCGTCAAGGAAAATGAGAGTATTTTTTTTGTTGCCAAGCTTATTGCCAGCAAGTGCACTCAATTGCATATAAAAAATATCCAGCCCGGTCACTCCTGCAAAAACCCTTTCATTTTCACTATCGGCACGCAAATCTATTTCAATGTAATTGGTGAAAAGTTTTCGACCTATATGTCTGATTATATACGACTTGCCTATCTGTCTTGCTCCATTTACAAGCAGAATTTTGTTCTGTTCTTCCGAAAGAAATGATTCTAAAAATTGTGAAAACTTACGTTCTAACATATTTATTTGTTTTTATTGCGATGCAAAAGTACTGATTTATTTTGTATTACAAAAATTATTGTCACTTTTTCTATGGTTCTATACACTCATTTTGTCACTTTTTCCATAAATACTGAGATTTGTTTTGTCACTTTTTCCATAATTATACATGTCTATTTTGTCACTTTTCCCATAAATATTTTCTATGTAGATATATGATGCATTTTCGTACAGGCGCAAAACATTGCATCTAAACTTGTCGTGGCGGATTTACTGCTATGGCAGTAAGCTAAAGGTTGCGCACTTACCCACTTAAACATCCTCATTTCTAATTCTTTCCACCATTCCCTCCACCTTTGGAATCTGCTCCATCAAATCTTAGTTCTCAACATCATAATAACCAAATTTGGTTACATTGGGAAATGTATTTTTCAAACATTTTTTTTTGTAGTATCATTGGGGGGAGTATTTTCACTCGTTTGGGAATTACCCAAAACATTGTGAATGGAATAATCGCAGATGTTTTGATTTGGAATAAAATGTCATTAAGAAATGTATGTCGTACGAAATGGAAAAAAACTATCACTACATAATTTTCCTGAATTTTCTATAAGGAGAATTATAACAAACTGATTATCAGTAATGAATTTTTCTTTGCCTACAGGTGTAAAATCGACAAATTTTATGTAAGTTTGCAACTCAAATCATGTAACTGCAGGAACAATGTTTAGCAAAATCGAAATAGAACGATTCAGAGGCATAGCGAGTGCTTCAATAGATGGTTTTAGGCAGATTAACCTTTTCTTCGGAAAGAATAATTGTGGCAAGTCTTCATTGCTGGAATGTTTGTTTTTAGCTAGCGGGGTATCCAATCCGTTGCTTCCAATCCATGTAAATCTTATGCGTGGTTATAACAAAACGCGTCTGAATGACCTTAAATTGGATTTCTATAATTTAGACTCGACATATCCGATTCATATCCGATTGGATAATGATGAGACACGCGATTTGAAAATCAACCTTTTTGAACAAAAACGAAACAATGTTTCCATTAACGCTGACGATGCGAATATTCTTTCAAATGTAGAAGAAGGGGAGTACGGGTTGAATTTTGATTTTGAAATAAATGGAAAACCTTTTGAGTCGCAATTGCGTTTCGGTTCGGCAAATTCAACAGATGCAACCCGTAATGTTTCCAGTCAATATGTAGAATCATTGCGATGCATATATTTAAGTCCCAAGTATGATTTTAATGCGTCGATACAGGGATTGAAGAATATCCTCCAGAACAAGGATGAACATTTTATTGTTGAAGGACTTAAAATAATAGAGCCTCGTGTAAAAGACTTTATTTTTACGGATAAGGAAATGCTTGTTGATGCAGGTCTTTCGAAACGCATTCCTGTAAATATGATGGGGGACGGCGCAAGAAAGATAGTTTCTCTTTTAACAGCTATCTACGATTGCAAGGATGGCGCACTGCTTGTTGATGAAATTAGTAATGGTTTTCATCATTCGGTGATGTGCAATTTATGGAAAGTTCTTATAAATGCATCTCTTAGGAACAACACTCAGCTGTTTGTCACAACGCATGATACAGACTCGATAAAAGGATTGAGAGATGCTGCACTTGACAAGTATAATGATATTGTTGCTGCTTTCAAATTGTTGAAAACATCTGATGATGAATTGAAGTCCTATCACTATTCCTTAGAGAGTTTAGATTATTCTATCAACCAAGAAATAGAAGTGAGGTAATATGAATAAGATTTTCATTGAAGCACAGAACAAAGCAACTCCGGAGTGCAATTTTCTAAAAGCAATTTTAGATATGTACTTTCCTGACAAGGAAACGGACTTTATATGTATTGGTGGTGTTGGTAATCTTTTTAACGAGCCCAATGTCAATCAAATGCATCAAGCACAAATAGAAGGTAATCAAGTTGTCGTATTGGTCGATGCCGATACAATTGCTAAAGGTTATGGCTATAAAAAGCGTAAAGCAGATATGGATAATAGTTTGACTGCTAATAATATCTCGTTTCCATACTTCATATACCCGAACAATCGGGATGATGGAGAGGTGGAGGTTTTAATGGAATCTGCGGCACGGCGTGATTTGCATTCTATTTTCTTCGATTGTTTTGAAGATTACGAAAAGTGTGTTTCTGGAGTAAAGGATGAACAAGGGCAACCATTATATAACACACCGAATTTGAAGGGCAAGTTACATACTTATATGAATGCTCAAAAATTAAGTAGCAGATTAAGGACGAAATTAGGTTCTGGAGATTGGTTGTTCAATAAAAAGGAATACTGGAATCTAGATGTTGAAGCGTTGCAGCCGTTAAAGGACTTTTTTGCCCAAAATCTTAAATAAATGGAGAGAGATGGTTGTGTTTGCGACGATGAAAGAACGCATGAATGTAGGAATTTAAGTAAATACGAAAACAAAGGAGAATAATATATGAGCAACAAGGTAATCAGAGATTTGCGCGTTGTCGGAAACGAAAAAATCGGAGGCTCGTTTTTTATGCTCACCTTGCAGAGCGAGGACGCACTGCCCGTGATAATGCCGGCGCAGTTCACCGAAGTCAAGATTGACAACTCGGTTGGAACTTTCCTCCGCCGTCCAATAAGCATCCACGATGTCGATTACGACAAACAGACCATCAAGCTGTTGGTAAAGGTTGCTGGCGAAGGTACTGGCAAACTTGCCAACACAAAGCTGGGCGATATGATAAGCGTTGTTTTCCCGCTTGGCAATACTTTTGCGTTGCCGCTGTCGGGCAGGGTGCTGCTCGTTGGTGGCGGGGTCGGCGTGGCTCCGTTGCTGTTCACCGCAAGGTATATGCAGAGGTTTGGCTTCCGTCCCGACATTCTGCTCGGCTACCGCAGCAAGTCCAACATTTTGCGCAAGGAGGTTTACGAGCAGTACGGCAATGTGTTCTATGCCACCGACGACGGCAGCTTCGGCGAGAAGGGAACCGTAATGGACCATTCGATTTTCAAGGCGGAGAATTTTCCATATACCGAAATTCTTGCCTGCGGACCGAAACCAATGATGCGTGCGCTTGCAAAATGGGCGCTGGAGCATAATGTCGAATGCGAGGTTTCGCTCGAAAACAAGATGGCTTGCGGAATCGGTGCTTGCCTGTGTTGCGTACAGAATACCAAGGAAGGTCACAAGTGCGTATGCACCGAAGGACCAGTGTTTAATGTAAAACAATTGCTATGGTAAACTTGAATGTAGATTTTAACGGATTGAAGCTGAAGAATCCAGTGATGACAGCATCGGGAACTTTCGGCTTTGGATTGGAATATGCCGATTTCGTTGACCTTGAACGACTTGGCGGCTTTGTGGTAAAGGGAACGACCTTGCATCATCGCGAGGGAAATCCTTATCCGCGTATGGCCGAGACCGCTTCGGGAATGTTGAACGCTGTCGGACTTCAGAACAAGGGTGTGGATTATTTCTGCAAGGAGACTTATCCGCAGTTGAAGGACTTGAAAACCAATGTCATTGTAAATGTAAGCGGTTCGTGCGTTGAAGATTATGTAGAGACGGCGCGTCGGGTAGGGGAACTGCCCAATATCCCAGCCATCGAGCTTAACATTTCGTGTCCCAATGTGAAGGAAGGCGGAATGGCTTTCGGCACCGACCCGAAATCGGCTGGAGAAGTAGTCGCAGCTGTGCGTAAGGCTTACAGAAAGCATTTGATGGTGAAGTTGTCGCCTAATGTAACCAACATTGTATCAATAGCTAAGGCTGTTGAAGATGCTGGTGCCGATTCGGTTTCGCTGGTCAATACCTTCTTGGGAATGGCAATCGATGTAAGGACTCGCCGTCCGAAACTTTCGACTATAACTGGCGGAATGTCGGGACCTGCAATAAAGCCTATAGCCGTGCGTATGGTATGGCAAGTCGCTCAGAATGTGAAGATTCCAGTTTGCGGACTTGGCGGAATCGTTACTGCTGATGATGCAATAGAGTTCCTGCTTGCCGGTGCATCATGCATTCAGGTTGGAACAGCAAATTTCCTATATCCAGATGCAACAATGCGCGTACTGGACGGAATCGAACTTTACTGCGAAAAGTATGGCGTAAAGGATATTTCTGAACTTATTGGCGGAATGAAGCAATGAAAAGGTTGGTTGTAATATTGTTGATGCTTGTGTTCTCGCTGTCAGGGAATTGCGCCTATATGCTCATTCCGATGGACGATTCGCAGACCGACCATCTGAAGGCATACGGACTTACATACTGGTCGCTGGAGCAGGGACTTGAAGCGTGGTGGCTGCTTAACTACCGTGGCGGAAGTTTCATAATCGGCTTCTCGTCAGAGGCTGAACGCGAGTGTATTTTGCGAAATGTGTCGTATGAGATTATTGCCGATGCGCAGAAAAATGCCATTTTCAACGACATTTCGGCTCCATCGGTCAATCAGGATGCGGTAAAGTTGGAAAAAGCACCGAAGATTGCCGTTTACACGCCACCTATTTCGCAACCGTGGGACGATGCCGTGACTTTGGCGTTGACATACGCAGAAATTCCGTACGACAAGATTTACGATACCGAAATCATTGAGGGCAAACTCGCTGAATATGACTGGCTTCACCTTCATCACGAGGACTTTACAGGTCAGTATGGAAAGTTCTATGCTTCGTATGCCCGTATGCAGTGGTATCAGGAACGTCAGAAATTGAGCGAGGAGGAGGCTGCAAACCTTGGTTTCAGCAAGGTTTCAAAATTGAAACTTGCTGTGGTATTGGCGATTAAGCAGTATATTTTCAATGGTGGTTTTATGTTTGCAATGTGTGCCGCTACCGATACTTTTGACATTGCCCTTGCTGCTGCCAATACTGATATTTGCGATTATATGTTTGATGGAGATGGCATGGATCCGAATGCACAAAAGAAACTTGACTACGATAATTGCCTTGCTTTCCAGAACTTTACGGTAAAGACAAATCCATACGAGTACGAGTTTTCCGATATCGATGTAACTCAGTCGAAACGATCTGGTACAAACGAGGATTATTTCTCGTTGTTTGAGTTTTCTGCAAAGTGGGATCCGGTTCCGACAATGCTCTGCCAGAACCATGCGGCTCTCATTCACGGCTTTATGGGGCAGACCACAGCCTTCAAACGCGATTTGGTAAAGCCTAATGTGCTGATAATGGGTGAGAACAAGTCGATGAACGAGGCCCGTTACATTCATGGTGAATACGGACAGGGAATGTGGACTTTCTACGGCGGTCACGACCCAGAGGATTATAGGCATTATGTGGGTGACGAGAAAACCGACTTGTCGCTTTATCCCAATTCGCCAGGTTACAGGCTGATTCTCAACAATGTGCTTTTCCCTGCTGCTAAGAAGAAGAAACAAAAGACTTAAACCATGAAAAAATGTATCGTCATATTCTTTTGTGTATTTGCCTTTTTTCAGGTGAATGCCCAGTTCTTTGACAATACTTTGGTAAAAGTCCGTCCGCTGAAATTCTTTTTCAATCCCAATGTAGGTCTTGAAAAGCCGTTGTCTTCTATGTTTAGTATTTCGGCTGAGGTCGCATACCGCAAGTTTGAAAATTTTTCGGACGGAAGTCTCGATGGTCAGTTTTTCAATAAAAGCACAAGTTTTCTTGGCGAAGTCAGCAAACTGAAGTTTGATGGGGTGGAGATTGCGGTGGGCGCACGTATGTATCTTGTAACCATTACTACTAAAGAACTTGAGGGGTATTATTGGATAGCTCCTTTTGGCTTGTACTACGAGGCTATTATTGATTACTCTCATTCTTGGGCTTACGATGTTCATATATATGATTATGGGCGTTCGGTTTACGAAGGCGTAAATTGGCCGTACTATATGGCAAACGTCAGGCTGGACAATTTGTCGTTGATAATGACGATTGGCTATCAGTACAATTTTATGAATACAATTTCGGTCGATTTTAATATTGGTGCAAGATATTATTGTGTGTCAAAGGATAGGAGGGAGGTCTTGTCGGTAAATCCTACATACGACGATGTCAGTGCCGGTGTTGGCATTCATAACGATAATCCGCGTTGGCGATTGGCAGGACGGTTTACGCTAGGCTATTACATCAGGTACGACTGGATGAAACGATAGTTTGTGTTTCTTGTCGGTAACGGCGCATTTTTCTGCTATTATGCTTGAGATGTCGTTTGGTGGCAATTAAAAAATCATGCCTGTAAATCTAAAATTAAATTATCTTTGCAGTTCAAATATATTTTGTATGGCTTTACAGGAATCTTTTGAAGTTCAGGGAAATAAGCTTTTTAAACGACGCAGTTGGCTGCCAGTACTGATACTAGTGCCCGGAGCAGCGTGGTTTGCGTATGTAGTTAATGTGCGTGGACATGTGATGCCATGGTGGTATTCTGTTATTTTCCTGTGCGTTGGCTTTGTTGGACTTGCAATCAGAATAATTACAGTTGGACACACTCCAAAGGGCACAAGCGGACGAAATACAACACAGGGACAAGTAGCAGAGCAACTCAACACCTCCGGGATATATTCTACGGTTAGACATCCGCTTTATCTCGGCAATTTTTTCATGTGGCTTGCACCAGCGCTCATGGTCATGGACTTGTGGTTCGTGATGTTCTTCTGTGCTTTTTACTGGATATATTACGAACGGATTATGTATGCCGAGGAAGCATTTCTGCGTAAAAAATTCGGAGAAACATATCTCAACTGGGCAAACCGTACTCCTGCATTCATCCCTAGTTTCCGCAATTATTGCAAGTCGACGTTGCCATTCTCAGTACGCAATGTGCTTAAGCGAGAGTACAATGGTTTTTTCAACCTTATATTGGTTATGACTGCTTTTCGGGTACTTGAATTCGCAATTGTTCAACATAAATTCTATCTTGATTGTGTGTGGATAGGGATTTTTGTGGCAGGATTAATAACCTTTTTGGTACTAAAGATATTAAAGAAATTTACAAACGTATTAAATGTGGAGGGACGATAATGAAAATGAACAGGTATTTATTATTTGCTTTTGCTTTGATGTTTGCAATGTTAGCATCGTGCTGCAATGATTGTAAAGAATCAGGTGGAGAGTCTGGTTCGCAGACATCAGGCAGCAATACTAACGAAAAGTCCATTGCTAAAAGTGGTGTGGCAGAAGAGTTTGATGGCAAACTTCTTACCAAGAAAATCCTCTACGATGTTCCTGTTGTCAATCTGAGCTTAACCGACCGTACCGAGAACGATCCTAACTGGTTTTGGGAGAATTTGCCGTCGCCAGAGGGAGATGAGTTCATAAAAAAAATGTATGAAGATGCCAGAGATTGTAAGATTCCTATTTATTATTATGATCCTGAAGGCGACTACGATCACATCGACCGCATTCCCGACAATGAGGTAAAGGCGATGTTTAAGAATGAAATGACTGTAGATATTCTAGATGAAAATATAAAATTGGATTACACCCGCATACTTAAGCTGAAGTTCCTTGAAGAATGGCGTGTTGAAAATGGAGTGATAGTGAAGAAAGTGCTTGCGTATGCACCTGTATTTACCATAAATGTTCCTGCAGTGGACGACCAGGAAGCACGAAGCTATAATTACGTTAAGTTCTGGGTAATGGCTGATGAAAAACTTTTGAATTGATGGATGAGTTTAATGTTGTATATCAGCATGAAGCAATTGAATTTGTGACGGTGGCAAAGGAATTTGTCCGTCTTCTCGAAAATGCGCGCAACATGTCGAAGGATGATTTTATCGATCATTCGGTGAAGATGTTGCCGCTTCTGTATCAGAAAGGTGTTATGTTGCCCGAAATAACCGACTACGACGAGGATTTTTCCGAAAAGTTTGTAGACGAGGCCACTTGGTCATATATTCAGCAAACCACTTCTACGCGGCTCGACGAGGACGATGAGTTTGTGCAGGTTCAGGATGCTGCAATGATGAGTTCGATGGATTCGATGAGCGTCGGTCTGTCGGAAATATATGCGGACCTGTATCAGGAGATGGGTGATCTTGTTGGTGCTTACAGAATTGCAAACGATGACGTTATGCTTGCAGCCTTGGCTTGCTGCCGCAACAATTTCCCCGATTATTGGGGCGTAAGACTTCTTGCATTGCTGAAGGCACTCCACGAAATAAAATATAGAAGAAATGATTGAACAATCTTATAGCCCAAATATTACAACTGATGAACTTTTGAGTTTGCCATTGTATTCTTTTGACGGGGAGGTTGTTTGTGTAGATTCTATGCAGAAATTCAACGAGGTGAAGGATGAGCTTTTTCTTGAACCGCTTTGGGGTTTTGATACGGAAACAAAACCATGTTTTAGAAAAGGTGTTGAGAATAGGAAGAATGTCGCCCTGTTGCAACTTAGCAGTCGAGAAAAGACTTATATATTCCGGCTTAACAAGATTGGTTTGCCAACTGAACTTTGCAATTTGCTATCGTCCGAAAGATTTACAAAAATTGGTTTGTCCAGTCGTGATGACATCAAGGGATTGCAAAAATTGACGCACTTTGAGCCAGCTGGATTTATTGATTTGCAGAGCATTGCCCCAAATTACGGCATAGAGGAGAAAAGCCTTCGCAAAATGGCAGCCATAGTACTGGGATTTAGGATTTCAAAATCGCAGCAACTCAGCAACTGGGAGAGCGATGTGCTTACCGAAAAGCAGATTCGTTATGCTGCAACCGACTCGTGGGTTACAAGGCGGATATATGTAGAACTGAAACGGAATTCAAGCGATGGAAACATCATATAGGTATCGTATTTTGTATGCCGACACCGATGCTATGGGCGTGGTGTACTATGGCAACTATCTGCGCATTTACGAGGCAGCGCGTGGCGATTTCCTGCATAAGATTGGAATGCCGTTCTCGAAGATGGCGGCTGAACATAACATTGTCTGTCCTGTGGTGAATGCAGAAATCAATTATCACAGGCCGGCAGCGCTCGATGAGGAAATTACCGTCAAGACAAGCATTGTAATGCTTCGCGGGGCAAGGATGGTTTTCGACCAGCGCATTTTCAATACCAAGGATGAACTTCTCAACGACATAAAGGTAACAGTCGCCTTTGTCGATATGGAAAATATGAAGCCTGTAAAATATCCGGATGAATTTGAAAAGGTTGTTGGATTTGATGTGAACCAATAGTTAAATCTGTTTCAATGAAGAAGATTTATTTAGATATTGATGGCGTTTTCTTGACAACAAGCAATATTCGGGCTGCGAAAGGGGCGGTTGATTTGTTGTACTTCGTATTGCAAAATTTTGATTGCTATTGGTTGACAACGCATTGCCACGATAACGATACCACTCACGTAATCAGTTTTTTGTCCCAGTACTTTTATCCCAGTGTGGTTGAAAGGTTTAAAGCTATAAAGCCTGCTGTGTGGAATACAATGAAGACCGAAGGTATTGATTTCGATTCTGACTTTGTTTGGCTCGATGATTATCCGATGCAAGGAGAAAGAAAAGTGTTGGAGCAACATGGTTGTTTAAAAAATCTGATACAAGTGAACCTTGACAATAAGGACGAATTGTTTGATGTAATTCAAAAGTTGAAGGATTTGAGTGAATCTTGTTAGGTTTTAGATATTTAAAAGATGAATAAATTTTACTTGATTATTTTTTCCGTTGTTGCCTTGGTAGGAATGCTAGCCGTCCTGTTTGCGTGTTCCAGAACTAAAAGGAATTATGAATCAACCAACGAAAATCTTCTGGTAAAATTTCATTTCAAATCAAAAATAGTCTTAAATTTGCCGAATTAACGAAAGTTCACGGATATGAAGTATTCAAGGAATCAAATAAATAGAGCAGGAGAGGTCTATATCTCAAAAGAAACCGACGATATTGCAAAGGGAGAGGCTTCTGTTGTTATTGACAATTGGAGAAAGCAGCATTTGTTTCCTCTGAATAAGATTTACTATTCTTCGTTGGATTACCTCAAGAAAAACAATTTGAATGTTGTAATATCATCGCAGAGGTTGAAGCGTATAACTTCCATACGCGAAAAATTGGAACGAAATAAGGATATGCGCTTGGGCGGAATGCAGGACGTTGGCGGATTTAGGTTCGTGTTTCCCGACATCGATTCGTTGTCGAGGGCGTATGATTTTCTGATTGAAAAGGATTTTGATTCGTTTAAACTTGAAAAGCACAACGATTATATTATCTGTCCCAAGGAATCCGGTTATAGGGGCTATCATTTCATATACAAGTACGAGTCGGGTGATGATTATGATGGGTTGCGTGTGGAATTGCAGATTAGGACTAAATTGCAGCATGATTGGGCAACGGCTGTCGAAACGGCAGAATTGTTGACTAAATCCCAACTTAAAGCCAGTATGGGCGATGCAGGATGGTTGTATTTCTTTAAACTGGTGAGTGCTATTTTTGCAAGGAAGGAGGCTAAAAATGTTGCACCTTATTTTGCTGAATTTACAGATGAAGATTATTGCAAGGATTTTGCGAGGATTGACGCCGACAGCATGTTCGTTGAAAAGTTAAAAGGTTTACGAACAATAGTTGCAAGTGCCGATACTGCTAATTTTAAGAACGGCTATGTGGTGATATTGATAAACTTTACCAGCAGAAATGTCCAGTATCGTTGTTTTGAGGAAAAGCAGTGGGAGCAGGCGAATGACCTTTATGTGAAGATGGAGGATAACACCCCGAAGGAAAAAGGTGCAGTGGTGCTTGTGTCTATTGCCGATATTGAAGAACTTAGAAAGGCTTATCCAAGTTATTTCCTTGATACGGCGGAGTTTCTTCAATCGTTGTCGGAGTTTGAAAAACATTGCAGGCTAATGAAATATATATAAGAATTGTTGCCTATATATTGTACACTGATTTTGTAATCAATAATTTACATATTTATTAAACCTTATTGTTCACAAATAAAGTGGCAGTAGTGGTGCTAGTTGTATATTTTATGGTAATTTTGCATAATCGAAAAAATTGATGATTGAAAAATGAACATGTACGTAATCGCCGGTTGCAATGGAGCGGGTAAGACTACGGCTTCTTATTCCATACTTCCAGAAATGCTGGAATGTACGCAATTCATCAATTCCGACGAGATTGCCAAGGAGTTGTCGGCACAGTCGAAAGGCATAAAGTTCGAGGCTACGCGCATAATGCTTGCCCGTATGTATGCACTTATCGAGGAAGGCAGCGATTTCGCTTTTGAGACTACTTTGGCAACTAAGACATTCAAGGCTATCATCAAGAAGGCGAAGGACAAGGGCTACAAGGTAACTCTTGTTTTCTTCTGGCTTGACACACCGGAACTTGCGCTTCGCCGTGTACAGGAACGTGTGGAACATGGTGGTCACGATGTGCCTAAGGATGTGGTTTACAGAAGGTATGTGGCTGGAATGCGCTATCTTTCGCAGATATACATTCCGATTGCCGACTACTGGATGGTAATTGACAATTCAAACAATCCTTTCAAGCTTATTGCTGATGGCGCAAAGGAGGAGGTTTTGAATATTTATGATGATGATGTTTTTAATCAAATAATTACAGATGGAAAATTGCGAAATTAAAGAACTACGAAAGAAAATTCTTAATGGATTGAATCTTTCTTATCGAAAATTATTGGAGACGAGAAAACAGCAGAATGAAACACTGGTTGTTTCGGAAGGTGGTAAAGTTGTATTGCTTGAAGCAAAAAAGGTTAGATTAAAAGTTTTTAAATAGAAATATGGATAAAGTTGCCGAACTACAGACAATTGCAACGCAGGTAAGACGCGACCTGCTGAGAATGATTCATGCAAAGAAATCGGGACATCCTGGCGGTTCGCTTGGCGTTACCGACTTGATGGTTACATTGTATTTTGATGTGATGGAACACGATCCCAAGAATTTTGACATCAACGGAAAAGGTCAGGACTTGTTTTTCCTGTCGAATGGGCACACGTCGGCTGCATGGTACAGCGTTCTTGCTCGTGCCGGATATTTCCCAGTAGAGGAACTCAAGACTTTCCGCGCAATAAATTCCCGTTTGCAGGGACATCCGACCACTGCCGAAGGTTTGCCAGGAATTCGCATTGCATCGGGTTCGCTCGGACAGGGTTTGTCGGCTGCCTGTGGTGCTGCATTGGCAAAGAAGCTCAATGCCGACAATCATACAGTATTTTGTCTGATGGGCGATGGCGAAATAGAGGAAGGTCAGGTTTGGGAGGCTGCAATGTTTGCAAATGCCCGCGAAATCGACAACCTTATCGCATTTGTTGACCTTAACCGCAAGCAGATAGACGGCACTACCGAAGATGTCATGAAACTCGGCGATGTTAAGGCTAAGTGGGAAGCATTTGGCTGGTATGTACTCGAATGCAACGGTAACGACATTGCCGACCTGCGCAAGACTATCACCGATGCAAAAGGTCATCTTGGCAACAAGAAGCCCGTCATTATACTCATGAAGACCGAAATGGGTATGGGTGTCGATTTCATGATGGGAACCCACAAGTGGCATGGCACACCACCAAACGACGAGCAGCTTGCTGCAGCTTTGGCTCAACTTCCCGAAACTCCACTTGGCGATTATTAGAAATTTGCGAGATTTATGCGGCGGTGTCCTTTATAGGGCACCGTTTTTTTTGAAATAGTCATTTACGTATTGTAGATGCGTTATTTTGTGTCTATACAATGCGCAAAGGAGCGGGGAGTGATTGTTTGATAATCTGAGGATTGTAAGTGATTCGTTGTGCATATTGCACTGTTTTCCATGCCATTTAAAATTAATGTATAATACCATTATTTTTTAACTGCACTTTGTTAATTATTTTGTTATATTTGCCAGCTAATTGAAGATTTTGTAAAATGGAGTTGTTGTGTAGGATAGGCATTGCACAGGGTGCACAAACAGATATTGTAATGTACTGTATTGTTGTAGATTACGATATTTATAACTCATCGAAGTTATGAATGCATTTGATTCTATATTGCAGATGATATACGAAGTGCGAGGCGTTAAGGTGATGCTTGATGCCGACCTTGCAGCTTTATATGGCTACACTACCAAGGCATTCAACCAGCAGGTGAAGAACAATATAGCAAAGTTTGATGCCGATTTCCGTTTCCAGCTTACAAGGGAGGAATACCGCGAAATCTTGATGTCAAAAAATATGACTTCAAGATTGATTTTATCAGCTCCAGAATCCAGTAAAAAAGAGGATGATAAAATTTCGAGGTCAAATTTTTTGACCTTAGAAAATGGAGTAAGTGTCTTAGAATCAAAAGATAATGATAGAGGAGAAATTCTAAGGTCAAATTTTTTGACCCTAGAACTGGCACAAGGTAAGTATTCTAAATTTCTTCCATACGTCTTCACCGAACAGGGCATCTATATGCTTATGACCGATTTTGCTTTACTTAAAAATCCAGAATTATCATTGCCAAATTAATTTAATATGCAACACACTATATCACAACATATTATCAATCATCAAAAGTTGCTCCATGAGTCTGTGGTTGCTGAGTGCCGCTCCCTGAGCATGTCGAAGGGGCGAAGTATCGAAGGGGCGCACTACGACCACCACCAATTGCCCATTATCAATTGTCCATTGTCAACCTTCAGCTCAGCGAAGCTAATTGTCCATTATCCATTATTAATTGCCTTCTGCTTATTGCTTTCGGTAAATGCGATGGCGCAGACTTATGGTGGAGGCTCGGGAACATCTTCCGACCCATATATAATAAGCACGGCTGCCCATCTTTCAACTTTGGCGACTAATGTAAACGGCGGAAATGCTTATTCTAGTTCATATTTCAAGTTAACGGCAAATATAAGCAGTGGAAATACTATGATTGGCAGTTATTCATCATACCCATTTAGCGGCACATTCGATGGTGATGGTCATACGATAACTGTTAATATTAGTGGTAGCACAACTTATGTAGCATTGTTTGTATATGTCAATAATGCAACCATAAAGAATTTAACTGTAGGAGGTAGCGTTACTAATACAAGTCCATCTACTGCTGCCATTGTTAGTATGGCATATAATTCTACTATACTTAATTGTACTAATAATGCGGATGTTAATGGAGGTGTAAATTTTTCGGGAGTGGTCTGCTCCTGTAATTCTTTTACAGTTGTCAAAAAATGTGTAAATAATGGAACAATAGGTAGTTCTTGCAATAATTGGAGACGAGGTGGCGTTGTATGTAATTGCACGGGGTCTTCCATTATTGAATGTACAAACAATGGAGCTGTAAATGGAACTGAAGGACTTGGCGGAATCGCATATTCGGCAGGTTCGAGCAGTATCATAGACAAGTGCATTAATAATGGTACGATAACAGGTAATGATGTGCCAGATAACGGTTTCCATAATGGTTTTGGCGGAATAGTGGGGTCTTGTTCTTCTACAACCATAAGAAACTCATACAATGCTGGTTATGTACATTTTAATGCAAATGGTTATAACAATTCGTCTTATTACCTTTTCCTTGGTGGTATTGCAGGAATGTGTGAAGATGCAAATGTTTATATAGAAAATTGCTACAATATAGGGGATGTCAGGACAAATAATAATGCAGGTTACTACATTGGTGGAATAGTAGGGAAATCTGAGAATGCCAAGTTGAAGAACTGCTACAATGGCGGCAAGGTTTCAAATACGGATGGCAATTATCAAAATGTAGGTGCAATAACAGGTTATGCTACAATAAACGGAGCGATTGTAAATTGCTATGCTTGGGAAGGTTCTGCTGTAAATTCAAATTACAGCGATACATATAAGTTGAGACTTTATGGTTCTTATGTCAATGGATGTACACTCTCCAATAATGAATGGTTTAAACATAATTCAAATAATGACAATAAATTAATTTCAGACGTCAGTGTGAATGGAAGGAACTATACGGCATCCAATACCAATAGCCTTCTCACCGTTCTCAAAGCTTGGGTAACTGCAAATGGTAGCGATTACCTCACTTGGGTGGATGCCTCTTCCGAAAGCGACAACAAGGGTATGCCAAAACTAAAATTCTGTACGCCAGTTTCCGTTTCTAACTTCCGTGTTACAGAGCAGGGCGACAGATATGTTAAGGTTGGGTGGGCAGCCGTTGCGAATGTAACCTACACACTCTACTATGGCGCGGATGACCCTCTCGATGGGTGGGAGGTGAGTAGTCCTGCCAATCCGTTTACTGCTGAGCGACTTACCAACGGACGCACTTACCATTTTGCCATAAAGCCCGCTGGCACAGGCGACTATTGCTCTGACAATCCGCCATCTGACTCAATAAATGGAACTCCTAATTGTCCATAATATAAAAAACAAATTTTAACCTTATGATAAATAGAATAACCAAATTATTATTAATAGTACTACCTCTGATTGCGACTGGCAATGCGTGGGGACAATGCACTAGTTCCGATCAATGGTATAATTATGAAATAGGAACTTCTATTTCTGGTAGTGCCTATTGTGGACCTTCTATAGAATATTCGAGTAGATACACATCTGTCTGTGAATACATTTTTACTAAGGAGGAACTTGCAGAAATAGGTATTACTGCAGGAACGATAAAGGCAATATCGTTTCAGTCGAGGACTTCTGTTTCACGAAATATGACATTCTATATGGCACATACTGACAAGTATTGTTTGAATGCAAGTAATCGTGATCCTTCCGGTTATATTAAATCAGGTTTGACCAAAGTTTATGGTCCGACAAATGTAAGTTGGGGGTCAAGCGGGTGGACAGATATTACATTTACAACTAATTTTGAGTATAATGGTAGCCAGAATTTATTGATTGTGGCTATTGACAACACTAACAGTACGGCATCATCAGTTCCAACATTTGTGTATGGTGATATTCCAAATCCAATTGGCTATCAAACACTTCGTAATAGTAATAGTTCAAGTGGAGCTATGACAATCAATAATGATAGTTTTACAACATCAATATCTGTAGGAAGATGTACTTACCGTCCAAATATGAGGTTTAAGGTAAGTGCTCCAACATGTTCTGATGTTCCGACTCTAAATAGGTCTATATGGGTAACTCCATCTACTGCCGAGGTAAGCTGGACGGGAGGCGAAACAGCTTCGGGATGGGAAATAAAGTACGGAGAACCAGGCTTCAATCCTAGTACACAGGGAACTGCCATTTCTGCATCAACCAATCCGATTACACTTACCGGTCTTACGGCAAATCATGGCTATGAGGTGTGTGTGCGTAGTGTTTGTGGAAGTTGTAAAAGTGGGTATTCAAGTAAAATATTTTTCAGAACATTGCCGACAAGCGGTAACTGTGGCAGTGGCGAAGGTGTAAGCAGGGATGTTCATGGGACCTATTCTCCTTGTGGAGACATTAATGATTATGGAACTCTTCCAATTTATTCTGAAAATAACTACGCATATTCACAAACTATTTATACAAAGCAAGATGTTGCTGTGGGTGAAGGAACAATAGTCGGTTTAACATATCATCAACTGACAGACTATAGCATTACATTCAATAGTGGGAAATTGAAGATATATATGGGAACTACCGAGAATGATTATTTCGGAAGCACATCTTTCATTGAGGGGCTTACTTTAGTGTATTCAAATACATCTGCAGTGACTTTCACGAAAGGGATGAACTATATTCCGCTTTCTACTACTTTTGAGTATGACGGAACCCAAAACATTGTGGTGGCGTTTTCTGATGAAAGAGGAAGTAAAATCACTGCTGGTGGAATTAATTATTATTGTTCTAAGTCTTCTGGTCACAAAACATTACTTAAAACAAATGGCAGTGCAATATCCCTTCCTACTACAGGTGGCTACGAAGACTATTATCCTAGGGTAATCTTCAATATATGTTCGGCAGGACCTTTCTGCTCGCAGCCTATAATTACCAACATAGAAGCCATAAACAGCACTGCTACAGTAACTTGGGAACGAGGTGTGGAAGGATTTCCTGATCATTACAATATAAGGTACAGGATTGTTGGCGAAAGTGACTGGATGACAACCACAAGCAATACTAATACGATAACACTCGAACACCTTTTGGTTGACAATACATACGAGGTGCAGGTACAATCGGCTTGTTCCAATTCGCTCATTAGCGAATGGAGTCCTTTGGAAACTTTTTCGGAATGTGGAGCAAAGACTTTGCCTTATCTTGAAACATTCTCGGGTACATATAGTGGGGGTATATATCCTTGGATTGATTGTTGGACGCCACTGGCAAAACTTAACAGAATCGCTGAATACGAATATACTACAGGTATATGGAATGCACCGTATATTAGTACATCGGATAAGTGTTTGTATCTTGCTGTTAACTCAACAAGAGGATATTATGTTTCAACACCGGAAATTTCTGTAGGTAGTCTGTCGGATTGTACTTTGTCATTCGATTTAAAAACTTATAACTCTAGTGGAGAGTACTTATATGTAGGAGTAATGGATGATCCTAATGACATAAGCACATATACCAACCTACATGGTTATAATAATACAAATACTTCGTATCAGCATATTACCCTTGACTTGTCAGGTTATTCAGGAACTGGAAAGTATTTGACATTCAAGACGGGTTTTACAACAAATTCCGCTACTTTTTACATCGACAATATAAAAGTAAACTATACATCGGCAGAGGATTGTAACTCACCTATACAAGTTGGAACATCAACTTATGTATCGCTTGAACCAATAAGTTATTATGGTGGTACGGCATCAAATAGATATACATATTCGAATCAAATATATCTAGCGAGCGAAATTGGTGGCGCAGGAACAATATACGGAATTTGGCTGTATTCCAATACTGCAATATCGTCTCCTAGTATATATGTTTATATGGGACATACCAATAATTCAACAGTAACAACGACTCTTGTTGGAAGTGGCAATTTGACCCAATGCGGTTATTCATATTCATTGACATCAGGATGGAATTACATTTCATTTACCACTCCGTTTGACTATAATGGCACAGATAACCTTTTGGTCGCAATAAGTTTTTATGTATATACTCGTGCAACAACCCATACATTCCAATATTCAACTACATCATCAGCCTATCGTGCTGTGTATTGCTATGGCAGTTCATATAATTTAAATGCGTCACCAACAACAGGTACCAGAACATATTACCGCCCGAATATAAAGTTTGAGATGACCGTTTGCGAAGAATTGCCTTGCCATCCACCATACGACTTTAGGGCGGATGTAAGCTGTCCGCGCGTAAACCTGTCGTGGTCTGCATTGACAGGTCTGACAAGTCCTAAATACACCATTTACCGCGACGGAACGCAGATTGCTACAAATTTAACGACAACATCATACATTGATTCTAACGCTCCCAGTGGTAATCATACATATACGATAAAGGCGACATCGACAACACCATCGTGTACAACGGCAACTGCAATGTACAGGGTTTACGGCATTAACTGTTGCGAACGCCTTACCGCGCCATCCATAGGCGTAACAAGGGGCGACAGGCAGGTTGTCGTAAATTGGGGTATTTCCGCTAATGCTAGTTCTTATACACTATATTATGGCGTAAACACCCCCAATCCAAGCATTGATAATGTGTGGAAAGTTACGGGGCTTACCAATCAAAGTAGTCCTTATACGGTATTGCGCCTCACCAATGGACAGACCTACAAGTTTGCCGTAATGCCGGTAGGTACGGGGCGATATTGCACCGACAATCCGCTGTCGGAAATAAAGGAAGCAACACCTAATTGTGAATAATGAAAGGAATACAACGATGAAAAACAAGAAATATATGAATATAAATGGTATCACCAGTGGTGTTGCAACGAGAAACGACCACCGCAAATTGTCAACTTTCAGTTCGGCGAAGCCAATTGTACATTGTGCATTATCCATTTTCAGTTATCCGTTGTCCATTCTGTCGATTGCTTTGCTATTGATGATTGGAGGAAAGGTGGGAACCGCTTATGCGCAGTTGACTGATTATACATTTTCAACTGGCTCTACAAGCAAGTGGATTACTTTGAGTAGCCCCACATCACTTTTGGAAACAGCAAAAGATGATAACGCATCTTCTCTTACTGACATCGGTTTTACATTCGAATTTGGAGGCAATAGCTATACCAAATTCTGGGTTAATTCAAATGGTGTATTCTCTTTCGCATCTACGACAAGTTCTTCTTCAACTAGCGGACAATTCACTAGTAGTAGCGCAAGCACTGCAGTACCTAAAATTAGTGGTATAGCCAGAGATTTGACTACAGGTAGTAATGGTTATGTAAAATATAAACTGACAGGTTCTTCTCCTAACTATATATTAGTGTGCGAATATTATGCAAACTGTTATGGTATAACTGGTCAAGGAACTTCTGGTTCTGCCACTATGAAATGGCAGGTTCAGCTTCATCAAAATGGAAATAAAGTCGTTATCGCTTATAATACTGCCTCAACAGCTCCTACCAATTTCCAAATTGGTATAGGGTTGTCTTCAACTGACTTCTGGACTGTGGATCCTAGCACACATGCGGCTACTCATAGAACTTCTAGTTATTCAACAACCTCTAGTACTTGGCCAGGTAGCAACCGCTATTATGAATTTGCTCCTAGTAGTGGTAGCGGTGGCAGTAGTCCTTGTAATCCAACTTTTGGAAGTAACACCGATTGTATTACCAATTTTACATTAGGAGATATAAATAATACAACTTCAGCCAATTCAACTAATGGTTATGGAAACTACACCAATCTGTCAACTACATTGACGCAAGGTGAAACAGTAACAGCCTCATTAACTAGTGGTGCTGGCACTGGAACCCACGCAGCAGCAGTATGGATTGATTTTGACGATGATGGCATTTTTGATTCTTCCACAGAAAGAGTCGGAACAATAGGTAGTATTGGAGCAAGCGCAACTGTTAATATATCCTTGACAATACCTGCCGATGCTGCTATAGGAAGCCATACAATGAGGGTTGTGTATCAGTATAATGTTGCAGCAACATCCATTGATCCTTGTGCGTCTGCAACATATGGCGAGGGCGAGGATTATACGGTGGTAATTACTTCTGGCTGTGAGAAACTTTCCGCACCTAGTTTTTCTATCACTCCTGGAATAAACAAGAATACATTAAGTTGGAGTAATATAACAGGAAACCAAGGCTACAAGATAATGTATGCCAATAACTCATCGTTTACCAGTTCAACAACTCAAGATATTGCAACAAATACAACTTCGTGGGTACACAATGGTACAGGAGGAACAACATATTACTACAAGATTCTCACCAAGGGCGACGGCTCCACAAATTGTTTGGAAGGAGATTATTCCGGAGAACAACATGCGCAAATGCTTTCCTGTACAGGACTTTCTGCTCCAAATTTTTCAATTACTCAAACATGTGCAAACAAGAATACATTAAGCTGGAGCAATATAGCAAACAATCAGGGCTATCAGATAATGTATGCGGATAATTCTTCATTTACTGGAGCTGCAACTCAAAATATTTCAGCAAATGCGACTTCGTGGGTCCACAATGGTACGGGTGGCACTACATATTATTACAAAATGCTTACAAAGGGTAATGGTTCGACATATTGTTCTTTGGGAGATTGGTCGTCTTCAAAAAGCAAGCAAATGAAGAAACTTACGCTTACGATTTCTGGCAATACGGTTTGTTCGGGGCAATCAACGACACTTACTGCTACTCCTACAAACTTATGTGGCAGTGCGAAATATTCTTGGAGTCAAACTTCTGGCGGTGGTTTGCAGGGGACATTGACAAATCTTACAGTTACGACAATAACGGCAACGCCAGCTGCGGGAACTCATACATATACATGTACGGTTAGGGATGAAACGACTGGTGCTAGTGCTACTGCATCTATTACAATGAATTCTATGCAGGGACCGAGTGTAAGTTTTTCTCCTTCTACTATTTCAGAATGTTCTTCGCCAATTAGTATTTCGGCCGATTTGTCAGGTACCGATTGTAATTCGTTCTACCAGTGGACTGGAGGCTCCGAGACAAATGCATATTCAGATTTGAGTGTCACAGAATCAGGAACATACAGACTTACCGTAACCAACAGATATTATCAGCTGTACGACATGATAGAGCATAACGGCATAAAGGCTATTGTTGTCGTAGCGCCTACACTGACAACAGATGGAAAGGCTGTGCCGATAGATGGAGATTTAATAAGTAGTAGTGACCCGCTATATGTTGATGCTATTAATCAAAGTGATTATGTCAATCTGAAGGAAGCCATTATCGTTAATGGTGGTGTGAAGTTCGATACTGGTACGCGTAAAACTTTCAAGATAAAGAAGGGCGCAGAAGGTGGCGTGTGCCAAAGTACGGCAAGCGTGGTGGTGGAGATATCACAGCAGCCGACTATGAGCCTCACCTCAGCAAGCACGACCACGAACCAGACGATCTGCAAGGGCAGCGCGATAACTAACATCACGTATAGCTACAGCGGCGGCAGCGGCACTCCAACGGTAAGCGGACTTCCGACAGGGGTAACCTACACCGCGAGCGCAGGAGTGGTCACAATCTCTGGCACGCCTACAGTGACTGGCACGTACAACTACACTGTAACGCACAGCGCGTCCTCGCCGTGCGGCGCAGCGACCAAGACGGGCAAGATAGTCATCAACGACCCGGCAGTCCTGACGCTCACCTCAGCAAGCACGACCACGAACCAGACGATCTGCAAGGGCAGCGCGATAACTAACATCACGTATAGCTACAGCGGCGGCAGCGGCACTCCAACGGTAAGCGGACTTCCGACAGGGGTGACCTACACCGCGAGCGCAGGAGTGGTCACAATCTCTGGCACGCCTACAGTGACTGGCACGTACAACTACACTGTAACGCACAGCGC
>Ga0265300_10001101_pt1 | contig 26409 bp, 27 predicted proteins | sample AusTroGonzalo_MG_FD_193482 | JGI IMG/M metagenome (GOLD analysis project Ga0265300, IMG submission 193482) | Bovine rumen microbial communities from tropical cattle in Woodstock, Queensland, Australia - Gonzalo_03 | ecosystem: Host-associated > Mammals > Digestive system > Stomach > Rumen ...
AGCCTGGTTGACGATGTATTCCTTCGGCGTTTCGATGATTACGACTTTATCCTCTTTGAGAGGAACGAAGCCGGGCTGCTGTTCAATGGGCTTAGGTGTCGGAGCACCGCAGTTGGAACAAAAAGCGTTACCGTCAGGAATTACAGAACCGCATTCATTACAAAACATTTCCCAAACCCTTTTCCACATAAAGAATAGTGTAGTTGATTATATCATACCGCCCTGCCGCGCAAGCCGTTGAGTGGCACTCAACTATGCGTTGTTTGTATTGTGCAATAAACATATATATCATCAGGCTAAGTTCATGAACCGAATAACTGTTTAGGAGGCTGAGCTCAATTATGGGATCAACACTTGGAAGAAATATAAAGACATACCGTAAGAATAAAGGCTTTACTCAGGAAGAATTAGCAGAGCTCCTGAATATCACTCCGCAGGCGATCAGTAAGTGGGAATCCGAATCGGGTCTCCCTGACGTATCAATGCTTATTCCGCTTGCGCAGGTCCTTGGCGTAAGCACTGATGCACTCTTGGGATACGATTCGATCTCAGAGAATGAGGAGATCATTTCAAGGGTCAAGGAGACCATGAATACGATCAAGGAAGAAGAGAAGGACAGGGCGCAGAAAGCGCTCCGCGTAGTCGAATATCTCTCAACTGAAACAACGCTTAATCCGGGATGCTTTGAGATCATTAAGGATTACGTCCAGGAGACCGCAAACCTCAGTATGAACGCTGATCCTGTCCTCGATAACTGCTTCCCTGACGAGCAGGAAAGGATCGTGCCTCTCTTTAAGGATGCCATCCGCAAAGGAGCTTATCTTATAAGCCACTGCAACGATAAGGACCTCGTTGAGAAGGCGCATTTCGCGATCGCATGGATCTACATCCACATGAAGGATTTCGACAACGCGAGAGAACACATCAACGTTCTGCCGAGCATTGCGACAGGCATGATAAAAGAGAAGATCAGCATGGAGATGACGTTCTTTGAATCAGGTTTTGAAAAGATGAAATCTGATATCGCCGATAACTCGAAGATCCTTTTCGACAATGTCGCAAGCATGCTCAACACCATCGCCCAGGATTACGGCTGGTGCAATGGCAACAAAGAAGAAGTCTATGAGATCTGCGACTGGTGCGAAGGGATCGTCAAGGCTTTCGCTGTGAGAAAAGAAGCACTCAACATGGAGCACTACCTGCGCGTAAGAAGAAGCATCGCGTTCTTTAAGATGGTTGCCGCGAAGAGGCTCGGCGAAGGCAAGGAAGCAGAAGAGCTTTACGCGAAATTTGAAAAGGAGATAAAGTCGGAAGACTTAACTGATGAGCAGAAGGAAGAAGTCATGAGACTTCTGAATAACGACATCGCATATTATAAAAAATACGATTAATGCATATACGATATCTAATCTGCCGGGAACCGTAAGGAAACTTACACGGGCCCGGCTTTTCGTTAATATTAAGCGCAAAGAATTTAACGATAATCGTTAAAAAGTTGTTGACAAAGATAAAACCAGAGCGTATCATCCATTTATCAGGAACAAGGGATCCCAGACTTCAACCTGAAGAAATGGAGTAAGTATATGGAAGAGAACGTAAAGATCGCAAAGATCAAGAAGAGCAGCGCCGTAGGCAAGAAGGTATGCGCAATACTTTCCATCGTTGCAATCGTCGGATGCGTTTGCGCCATGGTCGCGTCAATCGCGATCTTCAGCATGGGCAAAGAGTTCGATAAAGAGGTACAGAAGGGTATTGAGGCTGGCGTCATCAGCGAGGAAAACGAATTCGGCTCCGTAAAGGTGATCAACATCAACGTCGGATCGGTCAAAAAAATCCATTCCGACGTTCCCGCCCTGCAGAAGATCCTGGATGAGCAGCCTTACGCAATTACCTACGGGTTCTATTGCTTCATAATGAGCGTGGCTTGTGCGGTCGTAACGGTAGTGCTGAAGTTCGTGGGAAGCGTTTTCGATCTGATAATCAAGGAGGATACGCCTTTTACCGATAAGGTAATCAAGAGGGTGGTAATCGTCATGATCATTTTGAGCGCGATAATGCTCTTTACCATGAGTGCAGGATTCGCAGCCCTCGGAGGCATCACGACCTGGGTAGTTTATACCATCATGGATTACGGCAAGACTCTCCAGATACAGTCTGATGAGACATTGTAAGGAGGGCCTATGGGACAGATTATTTTAAGACTGGACAGAGTGATGGCGGACAGAAAGATCTCGCTCAATGAGCTATCGGAAAAAGTTGGAGTATCCAACGTAAATCTTTCCAAAATGAAGAATGGTAAGATATCTGCAATAAGGTTTTCAACGCTTGAAGCGATCTGCGAGGCGTTGGATTGTCAGCCGGGCGACATTTTGGAATACGAGAAATAACATGAACAATATTGATTGCGCCCGTGAGACGGTCAGGATAACTGCCGATAAGAAATATACCCTGAACGGTAAAACTATTGAGCTTCCGGACATTGATCTTGCTGAGGTCAAGGTCATTTCACCGGAAGAAGGACAACGGCTTTTGGATGCCGACATGTCTTCTTATATGACCGGTTCCATGTGCCGCATCACGATCAACACCAAGGATTCTTTCGAGGCAGGAAGGGCGTACGAAAACCCGCTCGTAATGAATTTCGCAAACGCGCATAATCCGGGCGGCGGATTCAAGCTCGGCGCAAATGCCCAGGAAGAGGCGCTTTGCAGGTGCAGTACTCTCTATGCTTCCATCACTTCAAAGGCGGCCGGCGAGATGTACGCATACAACAATACGCACATAAGCCGCGTTGAATCTGATTACATGCTGATCTCGCCAAACGTCGCGGTATTCAGGGATAAGGATCTTTCGCTCCTCGAAAAGCCCGTGGTAATGGGAGTTGTAACCGTACCCGCGCCTAACCGTTACGGCGCAGCAATGCTGGCATCTTCTAAAATGATCGAAGAGACTTTCATCAGACGCATAAGGATCCTTCTTCGCGCCGCCATGGAAAACGGATATAAGACCCTTGTGCTCGGAGCGTGGGGATGCGGAGCTTTCGGAAACCGCCCTGATGACGTCGCTTCATACTTCAAGATGGTCATTGTGGATGAAGGGTTAGGCAAGGCTTTCGACGAGATCTGCTTTGCGATCTACGGCAGCGAAGACGGCAAGAACATTACCGCTTTCAGGCGTTGTTTCAAAATTTAACAGTAGTATTGGCAAAATTTGTCAGTAATTAATCCGGCTTTGGCATGCTAATCTGTTCGGCAGATTAAGTTCAAGGCCGGGTGTTTTATGAAAAAGCTAACTTTAAAAGTCACTTCTGTAGTTTTGGCTGCTGCGTTCATGTTCAGCGCTGTTTCGTGCTCATTGGACATGAACGTCAGGTATCTTCAGCCGCTGGAATATACACAGTTCCCGACCAAGCCATACGATGCTGATAAAGTTCACCCCGTAAGAAAGCCGGGAAAGCTCACGGGAGAAGCGGCAGCAGCCGAACTGGACGCGATCGAGAGGGAATACATAATACATGATACGGGCGACAATTACGTCGATGCGAAATGGTCTTTCAGCGATCTCGAAGCAGCAGGCATCAAGATCGAAAAGCCCACATTCGGCAAGGTCGGTCCCGGCGATTACAAGAGCGAATGCGAATACCTGACCAGACTTCTGGAAAGACTTTATAAGATCGATTTCGAGAAGCTCCAAAAGCAGGACAGGGACTTCTACGATCAGATCGTTTTTGACCTTGAGGAAGAAAGGTACATTAAGCAGTACGAGGGCTTTGGCTACATGCTGCCCGCGATTGATTATGAGAGCGTGGGCACGTTTTATGTAACGCTCAGCTATCTGGATATCAGGAATAAGAATGAGGCAGACATGTTCCTCGAACTCCTGAAAGACACGGAAAGGTATTATGACGCGGTCTGCGAATATGAAGAGAAGCGTTCCGAAAAAGGTAATGCTTCGATCGAGAACTTCTACAAAGAATGCAGCACTGCTTACTATATGCTTACGCAGAAAAGCCGTGTAGATCCTTTCAGAACATCAGTCACAGAGAGGATCGATGCCGTAAAGGACATGACCGCGGAAGAAAAAGCCGCTTACATGGTGGAGTTCGAAAAGATCCTTTCTGAGGTAATGTTCCCTAAATTTCTCGAGTGCAGCAAGCGTTATTCAGCACTTGCCAAAACTACTCAGAACACCAAGGGCTTGGCAGGTCTTCCTCACGGCAAGGAAATGTACGAGTATATGCTCAGAAAGCAGATCGGTAAAAACTGCAACGTCGCCGAGCTTGGAAAAGAATTGGACAAGGTCCTTGCGATGGCACCTGCCGGCTCTAACCCGCCGCCGATGGGTGATAACAACCGTGAAAAGATGGAATACATCGAAGCGCGCATAGCGGAGTTTTTTCCGAAGATCAAGATCAACTATGAGATCGTGAAGCTCCCTGAATCGTTTAAAGCTGCCGGTGTCGGCGGAGTATACGCCGCAAATCACTATGACGATCCTTCATCGGAGATAATAATGCTTAAGGATGTCTCGAGTAATGAGTTTGTTATCTTCCACGAGGGAATCCCGGGTCACATGTATCAGTTCAATTACCACAAGACCACGCTGAAGCATAAGTATCTTCTGAGGAATTATAAGAACACCTATGTTGAAGGCTGGGCAACATACATCATGGACAATCCGGCTGCGATGTACGGCAAAAAGGATGCTCAAGATCTCATGTATAACGGCGTCAACTGCTTGTCCTACATGATCCTGGCGAGAGCTGACATCCTGCTCAATTATGAGGGTCTTTCAGAAGGTGAGGCTGTGAATTATCTGAGCGAGATTACAAAAGACAAAGGATCCATGATGAATCTTTCTTCCCAATGGACAGACAGCATGTTGATGACGCCGGGAATTGCGATATCATATGGATTGGGAAGCTATATGACCATAAAGACCCTCGAGTCGATAAGGGCAATGGATCCCAGAATGAGTATTCTTACGATGCATACTCTTTACCTCGACGCAGGTCCGGGATGCTTTGACAGGATCCTGGCATCGGCGCACAGAGACTACGTGAAAGGATGATAAGTTATGAATAACTGGCTTTTCGATATCGCAGATCCGCGTATTCCGCCCAAAAACGGCCTGCCCGTCGCTCCCATAATAGCGATCGTGACAGTAACCTGCATTGCTGCAGTCATCGTCCTTTTCGTTTTGTTAAAGAAAAAGCGCGGAAATACCTGATCAGATCTGATCGTTTCCGTCTACGCCGTCCATCTTGTCTTCGCCTTCTTCCTCTTTCTTGAAAGTAGGATAGAACGGTACGAGTGTGCTGCAATAAAGGCACCTGCCGTACAGAGGAGTGTTGGCGTTCTTCTTGACGGTTTTACCGCACTTAGGGCACGGTTTCGTAGGGAGCAGTGCCGGACGGTTGACCGTCTTTTCGCTCATGATCTCTTCAATCTTCTTCTCGAAAAGTTCAGGATCGATGCCCTGCTCGAGCATGACCCTGTACATGGCCTCAAGCTTTACTTCCAGTTCCGCGATCTGACCTGTAAGACCACCGATCTTAAAATTGGCATCCGTAATGGTCTCGTTGGTGCGTTCGTTGATTACCGTAATGTTAGTATTTGTTCCGCCGTACATATCTGGATACCTCCATCCCATGAATTCCTGACTAATATTATATCACGGGAACGGGTGATATTATTTTGACAATTTATTGAAAACATTGAAAAACAGGGGTTTGCAACCGCCGGTTGACAAAGTTCAAGGTCAAGTTGCATGAGAAAGATAATGAATGGTCACATCAATGTTTTCTGAAGTCGTACCGGTCAAAAGTGTATCTCTTTTTCGGAGGCGTTATGTCTCCGTAATCGATCGCTTCGACCGGACAATTCTGGATACATGACATGCAGTGCGCGCACATGGAAGCGTTCCAGACGGGCCTGCCGTTTTCATCCGGACGGATGACTTTGACAGGGCAGAGGTTGGCGCATTTCCTGCATCCTATGCATTTGTCGCTTACGCGGAAGTTCTTTACACCCTGCTTGATCCTTGTCCAAACCGGCGTAAAAGGGACCGTTATCAATATCTCGAAAAGCCAGACATGCTTGGATCTTTTGACGAGTTTCTGACCGTCTGCGATGAGGTCTGCGATCTCCGGAATGAGCTTATATGAAACGTCTATCCTATGTTTGATCTCTTCTGCTGAAAGCTCGGGATAAGTGCTGTTGGCTATATAGTTTCTCGGCATCTTGAAGTCGGCAGAGCCCATATAGTTAAGTTTCTTTTTCCGCGCGATGCTTTTTGCCTGGGTGCTGCAGATGCCTGAATAACCGCCGCTCGTAAAGATAAAGTAGATATCCTTGTTTCCTTCAAAAGGCGTTTTGAGGAGCAGTTCTTTTAAGAATGCGGGGAACTCACAGACATATACGGGAAGGCATACTACGAAGGGCTTTTCGGACTTGATAGGCGAATAATCTTTTTCCCTGATCCTTTTGAGAAGATTGAGGGACTCGTCGCCTGATCTTGCTGCAAGTTCTTCAGCAATGAATCTGGTATTTCCTGTCGCGCTGAAATAAAGGACCATGGTTACCTGCCTATAACACTTATGTATCAACAATACAGTAAATCAGTTGTTGTAACAACAGATGATATAATTACTTCATCAGTGTTTGGAAAGAGTTAAAGATCATGGACGCATCGAAGATATTTGAAGGATACGCGAAAGACTATACCGCAGGCAGGCCCGACTATGCGCCGGGGCTTATCGATTGCATGTACGGGGAAGGCGGCATTACTAAAGGATCTGCAGTCGCCGACATCGGTTCGGGAACAGGTAAATTCGCAAGGCACCTGATCGAAAAAGGCAGCGAAGTCTATTGCGTGGAACCAAGTTCCGATATGCGTCAGACGGCTGAAAAAGAGCTTTCAGGATATTCCAATTTCCATTCCGTAAAAGGCGATGCGGAGCATTCGAATCTTGAAGACAAAAGCGTGGATTTTGTCACTACCGCGCAGGCTTTTCACTGGTTCGACATAGAGCTTTTCAGAGCAGAATGCAAAAGGATCTTAAGGCCGGGCGGAAAGGTATTCCTGATCTGGAACATGCGTGGTGAGAGCGATGCGTTGAACAAAGAAATGCATGAGATATATGAGAAGTACTGTCCTGATTTCCGCGGGTTCAACGGCGGGATCAAGAAGGACGATGAGAGGATCAGGAAGTTTTTCGAAAACGGATATGAGTACGTTTCATTTGATCATCCGCTCTGCCTGGACAGGGAAACTTTCATCGCAAGAAGTCTGTCAGGATCTTATTCGCTGCAACAGGGGGACAAGGATTTTGACAAATACATGAGCGCCATTGAAGGCGTTTTCGAAAAGAACGCGGCCGATGGAATGGTCACCATTGCCAACATGTCGGTTGCATATTACGGCACACTTTAATCTTAGTGCTGCAACATTTTTCTCTTATTAACTGTATTTAGATATATAAGGAGGGGAACAGGTAAATATGAGAAGAATGGTAATTGCGATACTCACGATCTTACTTCTCTTTGCCATGTGCGGATGTAAGAAGAGCGTTACCATGAACATTAACATGACCTGCTTCGGCGACGGTCTGGAAGGAACAGAAAAGATCAGCGGGGGACGTGAGTATTTAATTGAGGATGTAAGAGAAGGCGACTTTATTTATGAGATCTCGAGCGGTGAACTGTCAAAAGAGCCACCACAGGGATATAAACACCCTAATTGGTTTATTAAGATCGAACGGATCGAAAAAGACAGTATATCGATCATTGCGGATACAGGAGATGTAGGCACGCATCACAAGGATAAGTTTCAGGGCAAAAAGTTCACTCTGTATTCACCGAATTATGCAATGGGGGAACTGCATTACATATACGAAATAACGTTTACGTAGAAGTTTCAGAGCATAGCATGGAGGATTAAAAATGAATATTCAACCCGCGAAAGATTATAAGAAACCGCTTTATGCCATCGGTCTGGCTGCTACGGTCATGCTCACCGGAGTTTCAGGCTGCCGGAATGATGACCGCCTTAAATATGCCGGAGATACGGCCGGTCCACCGACCACGCAGGTACAATACGGAGGCGAGACCACTGTTGTTAATCCGCCGAAAGGCCACACAAATACCGAGTTTGATGTTTCGCCTTACCAGGTCATGGATGCAAACTTCTACCTTAGGACAACAGTCGAAACTAATCCTGATGATCTGGCGCGTTTTTCAGCATCAAAGCTGGAACAGATAACCAAGTTGGATGACGTGTATTGTGATGGACGTTATCAGGACTACGATTTCAAGATCATAAGAACTGATAAGTTTTCAACATGGGTAAGATCCAATGATCAATATTCAGACTCGACTATATATGACGGAGTCTTTTGCGTGGAGTATAAGCGCAATAGTGCCGAGTCTGATATGTTTCTTGTTTATCACGATCAGTCAGAACGGTTTATGATCATAACCGATTGCTGCGACAACAAAGTGCTCTTTGAGTTCTTTGCAGGTGTAGAGATCCAAACCACGGAAAGCAGCGAACCCACCGAAAGCACAGAACCTTCAAACAAAAAAGAATTCCCGGAAAAATACCGTTCATTCTGTTTGGAAGAATTTAACAGCAGGATCATGTCAGCTGATGGTGCGCTGAGGTGGTCTAAGGAAAACCAGGTTGTGGTATTTGCAGACTCCAAGTGCGTTTCCGGAAAAGATATGTGGGAAACGTTTACCTACAGTTATCAAACCGGAAGAAGTGCCAGTATTTTAGTTGCCAATTATCGATCGGCGAATAAAAAGAAAAAGCAGGCTGCAACTCTGGATTTCTATATTATTGACTTCTCAGGTAAGAATAGATCCGGTGACGAGTATTTCTTTGTAACGAAGCGCAGAAGCAATGAGAAAAAGTCCGGAACACCCTGTTATTTCAATAAATTCAAGCATTTCAGCAATGCTGATGATATCTATGTCTTCTCCTATGAAAAAGAATTGACCTCGGACGAGGCAAAAGAGTTTAAAATAGGTTTTGATGACGAAAACAATCCGACACAGTTCGTGATCAGATTCAAGAAAGCAGTAAAAAAGAAGTAAGATGGATCTTAATAAAATCGAGAGTTTTATAGACAGGCAGAAAGTCTGTTTCATTTGTTCTGTAGACGGCGAAAACTATCCAAACGTTAAGGCGATGCTGAAGCCGAGAAAAAGAACCGGACTTAAGGAATTCTATCTTTCAACGAACACCTCATCCATGAGGGTAAAACAATATAAAGAGAATCCTAACGCTTGCATTTATTTCTATCACAAAGGTCTTATCAGATATGAAGGCGTTATGCTGAAAGGAACGATGGAAGTCTTAACGGACCAGAAATCCAAAAACATGATCTGGAAAAAGGGAGATACGATGTTCTATAAACAGGGCGTGACCGATCCTGATTACTGTGTCCTGAAATTCACGGCTGTCAGCGGCAGATATTACTGCGATCTGAAGACAGAAAGTTTTGAGATTTAACCAAATAAAAAGCTCCGGTGATCCGGAGCTTTATATTTCTGTTATTACCATTTACAGAGGCTTGAAAGGACTTGCGCCAGGTTCTCTTTCCTTAGGCTGAGCATCATCAGTGCCGGCATTTAAGACTGTTCTGAAAGGACTCGGATTAGAGTTGGAGAAAGTCTTCGGCTTCATGGGTTCAGCCTTGGGAAGATTGAACTTCATGTCAGGAACGTGAGAAGGTTCGGGTGCTACCTCAGGTGCAGGTGCGGGAGCTGTCCTGCGGAAGAACCTGGGATGATCGCCGTCTCTCTGGGGAAGCTTCTCATCAGAATCTTCAAAACCGTCAGACAATGTACCTGCATTGGGAGTTCCGAGTGAAGACAATGAACCGAAATCATCTCCGCCCAATGAAGAAAGTGAGGAGTCTGATTCGCCTAATGAAGACATGGCTCCGGTGTTGGAATTCATATGGAACATTGCTGTCGGATTGATAGGCTTCTTATCTTCAGACTTCTCTTCGGTCGTTGATACGCCGGGTCTGTAAGCTGTGAATCCGAAAGACTTTTTCGGGACTTCGAGATCAGGCTCGCTTGAAGACAGCGGACTGAATGCGCTGCTAGAAGCAAAAGGCGATGAAGACATTGCAGACGCAAAAGGTGAAGGCGTCTGAGGAGCTGATGTTGCAGGTGCCGGCTTGGGTTCATCCAACGGCTTGAAAAGACCAGAAGGTACAAACGTTACCGGAGGAGACGGTCTCGGCGGCTCAGCCGGAGTCTCATTCTCGACCGCCGGTTCTTCATTAGCTGCAGGTCTGAACGCACTGCTTGCGGCAGGCTTTGAGGAAGCAGCTTCAGTCTTTGCAGGTGCAAAAGGCTTGAAGGGACTTGAAGATAATGCGGGAGCAGCAGGTGCTGCAGGAGCCGCGGAAATTACAGGTGTAGCAGCAGGTACTTCTTCCGGTTCAGCTGCCTTTGTCTTTGCGGGAGCAAAGGGCTTGAACGGACCTGAAGCTGCAGCGGGAGCTGCTTTAGCGGGTTCTTCCTTAGCTGCAGCCTGAGCAGCAGGTCTCATGCCTGCTCTGGGTGCTGAAGCGGCGGGTCTTGTTCCGGCTACGGCAGCAGCGCCTCTCGGAGCAGCGGGCCTTGAACCTGCTACAGCGGCAGCGCCTCTCGGAGCTGCAGGCCTTGAGCCGCTAACGGCAGCTGCACCTCTCGGTGCGGCGGGTCTTGATCCGCTGACAGCAGCTGCACCTCTCGGTGCTGACGGTCTGCCTGCTCCTGTTCTTGCCGAATTAACCGGCTTGAAGGGGCTGGCGGGAGCTGAAGACTGGAGAGTTTCCTTTGCTGGCTCTTCTGCTTCAGGCGCTTCCGGTCTGAGTGAAGAAGCAGGTCTTGAACCTGCTACGGCAGCAGCGCCCCTCGGAGCAGCGGGCCTTGAACCGCCGACAGCAGCCGCTCCTCTTGGAGCTGCAGGTCTTGCAGAAGCTGCGGGCCTTGCAGGAGCCGCAGGTCTTGTTTGAGCTGATTCTGTTTTCGCTGAACCCAAAGGCTTAAAGGGACTGGCGGCATCCGCAAACCTGTCGTAAAGTACGGGAGCCGGCTGGTCGTGCTCTTCTTTCTTTTTCTTTTCGCTTGCAGGCTTGAATGCGCTGGGCATTCCTGCCGGTGAATATGCGGCCGATCCGCTTTCGTGCTTTACGCCGGCTGACTGTTTGAACGGGCTGGGAGCACCGCTCTGAGCTGCCGGTTCAGCGGGCTTTGCGGCATTGAGGCGCGCGAAGATCGAAGCATTGTCACTTCTCTGAGGCAGAACGTTTTCGGGATCGTTCTCAGGTTCTTCCAAAAGTGAGCCGGGTTCTTCGGGTTCTTTCAGACCGCTTGAGACCGATACTGTTGCCAGTGACTTACCGCATTTCCAGCAGTACTTGGCTCTTTTTGGAAGTTCTTCTCCGCATTCCGGGCAAGAAGTAAGAGGTGCAGCACATTTCCTGCAGAATTTTGCATCTTCAGGAAGTTCCAGACCACATTTCATACAAAACATAAAATTCCTCCCATAATTACCCGAATCGGTTTGTCAAAATAATTATACAATATCTCAAAAGCATTTGCCTTTATTAATTATTAGATGAGCGGTTTATCTGCATTTTATCTGTGTAGATTTGAGAGTTTGCCCCCTAGAAAGTGCTATAATCAGCATGTTCGCGGAATGGGAAAACGGATAGGGGATAAGGAAAATGAGAAAGATACTTACTTCATTGCTGGTTGTTTTAACGGGGCTCTGCCTGTTTACAGGCTGTATGCTTTTCACGCCGAGAGAGAGGCTCTGGAACATTAAGGGTGACATAAAGTGTAAGTTCCATGCGTCATCAAACTCAAAGATAGACAAGCCTGTTGAGTTTACGGATATTACATTCGACAAGGACATGTTCATAAAGCTCTACAACGAGGACAGATCGTATGAATCGAATTATATGAACAAACACCTCGACAAGTGTGACCTCAAGATCGATCCCAGGACTCAGACTGAAGAATGGAAGAAGATCGAGGATTCTGAAGTGTTGGTTACCGCAGAATATGAAGATGGCAGCAGTTCCGTTTTCGTATATAAGTACAATTCGAAATGGTATTTCTTCGTGCTGAATAAGGGAGGAGCCGCTGACCCGGAATTGCAGGGTTCCTACTACAAGGAATTGTCGAAGGAAATGACCGAATACTGGGGCCCGATCTTTGATAAGGTCCTGCTGAACCAGTAAATATTTGACCCGGAGTGATCCGGGTCTTTTCATGTTGTCAACAATTAAACCGACTCTTGTTGCTTAAGCATCAGACAGGTCCTTTATTACTGATTGTCTGACCATATCGCTGCGAAGATAATTAGCCAAAAGGTTATCAAGAAAGCGACAGGCCGTTATGAAAGTATTTGATTTTGACAGCACGATATACAAGGGTGAAAGCCCGGTGGATTTTACTTTTTACATGATCAGGCACAACAGGAAGATCGTACGTTACGTTCCCAGGATCCTGATCTGCCTTGCTAGCTACAAGCTCCATCTTATCAAGAAGGAAAAACTCGAATCTCTCAGCAATGAGTTTATCGGGAAAGTCTTAGATGACCCTGATTCACTTAATGAATTCGTCAGCAGGTTCTGGGCGACTCACGCACATAAGCTCAACAAGGATATCGTGAAGCTTATCGAGTCTGGCGATGTCATAATAACCGCAAGTCCGTCTTTCCTGATCAACGGCGTCAGCGACTTGATCAACACTAAAAACATTCTCGGCACGGAGATCGATCTGAAGCAGAAAAAGCTTGTCTGGTACAACTTTGGTGACAACAAGGTAGTCCGTTACAGATCGATCTACGGATACCGCCAGATAGACGCGTTTTATACTGATTCCTTTTACGACATTTATCTCATGGACATATCCCGCGAAGTATACATTGTAAGGCACGGGAACGCGCACAGGCTTCCGAAAAGAAAGAGCCGCACAGCACACGCAGGCGGTTGGAGCATTTAAACAAACTGTTCAAACCTTTTTCAATATTTTCTCTATTTTTCCTGATATAATTGGCTTATCTGGAGTGGAGGGTAAGCTGATGAACAATCGGATAGCTATATTTACCAATGGATTCAGCAACGAGTTCATTGAACATATAGTTACAGGTTTGCAAAAGAAAGCAAAAGAAGACAGCGTAGATATCTTCGTCTTTGTCACTTATTGCAGTCCCAACGATCATGAACTGCAAAATAAGTGCCAGCTTAATATTTTCCATCTCCCGGATCCTGCCTGTTTCGACGGCGCGATAATGCTCACCAACACATATAATTTCCCGGACGAACAGGAACGTGTCTGCGCACGCTTCCAGAGAGCAGGGGTCCCCATGCTTTCGCTCGAAGTCGACGTCCCTAACATGTCATGCATTAAGACAGAGAACTATAAGGGCGTAAAAGATCTCGCGATCCATCTGGTCGAGCACCATAATGCGAAGAAGATCATTTACGTAAACGGAGTTTCGGGGAATGTTGAAAATTCCACGAGACGTCAGGCCCTTTTGGATGTCCTCAAGGAACATGGTCTGGAGCTTTACGATGAATTCAAGTGCGATTTCGGTTTCTATACTTCCTATCTTTCGATGAAGAGGTTTCTTAAAGAAGGGAAGGAACTCCCGGATGCCATAGTCTGCGCAAACGACAACATGGCGCTCGGCATCAATTCCGCATTGACCGAATATGGTTACAGTGTACCTCAGGACGTCCTGCTGACAGGTTTCGACATGATCAAGGACGGCCAGTTTACATTCCCGATCCTCTCAACGGTTTCAAGAGGGTGGGAGAAGTTCGGCGAGCTTGCCTACGATAAGCTCAAGTATCAGATCGCTCATCCCGATGAGCGTTTTACGGAAGAGTACCAGTCTTATTTCGTTCCTTCGGAAAGCTGCGGCTGCCCGCCTTCGGATGAAGCCGTAAAGAACCGTTTCAACGCGATCAGGAACACATATTTCGACAATCTGCAGCAGAGCATTTTGGATATGTTCTTCATGGGCCTGCAGGTTCCGTTGTCTTTTGCTGAAAAGAAAGAAGATTTCTTTGAAAAGGGAATACAGAGCACTAACGACATACCGCTGATGGGCCCTGATTACTGTCTCTGCACCGAGCCGGAATTCTTTGAGCAGGATGATGACCAGTACCCGGAGAGGATCCGCGGATACAGTTCAAACATGGACGTCCTTTATGAGCTCCGCGGCGGTAAGAGGCTTTCTCTGAGCCATTTTGACTCCAAGGTGCTCTATCCTGATTATGCTTATGAGGAAGGCAAATCCAACCTTTACATATTCGCGCCGCTCAACTACCTGAACTTCATCATCGGTTACATAGCGATCAAGAATTCGCCGAAGCTTCTTTTCAATCTCGGCCTCAACAGGTTCATAAAGAACATGAACGCACAGCTCTTCAGCATGCGCCGCCATATCTTCTCCGAGCGCACGAATGCCAAGCTCAAAAAGATCTACATGAGAGATGCCCTGACGGGCCTTTATAACCGTCTTGGCTGCCAGAATGTCCTGTACGATTATATTTCTTCACGCAAGGAAGCGAACGAGAAATCGCTGCTCGTTTTCGCTGACATCGACCGGATGAAGACCATCAACGACAAGTACGGCCATCTTAACGGAGATTTTGCGATAAGGGCTACGGCTGATGCTTTCAAGAAGTATTCGCCGGATGAATGGCTTTTCGGAAGGTACGGCGGTGATGAGTTCATCGCGGTCGGACCATGCCCTTCAGAAGAGGATATCGGGCAGATCTTAAAGCATATCTCCGAGTCAATGAGTGAAGAGTTCAAGTCGCTCAATCTCTCGTTCCCGCTGCATGCGAGTGTCGGCTACACGATAATCGAACCCGGTGACGACGCTTCGATCGGCAATTACATCGAGCGCGCGGACAAGTACATGTATGCCGAAAAAGAGAAGTATCACAAGTATATCGATTCTCTTACCGCTGAATCCGAGAAATGAACTTTATCGAGATCAATGATATTAACGCGCCCGAAATGGACGTTTTTGCAAGACTCACCGAAAACCAGCTCAGGTGTTATTTCGGTCCCGGCGAGGGCATGTTTCTTGCCGAGAGCGCAAACGTAATCCTGCGTGCATTGGAAGATGGTTATGAACCCGTATCGATGCTGGTCGAGACTGAACGTATCGAGATAGAAGCGAAGCCTGTTTTCGATGCTTTGCAACAGCACTGCGGTCAGGAAAAACTTGATTCGCTTCCCGTATATGTCGCGCCGCGTGAGGTAGTGACCAATCTGACAGGCCACCATCTTGTACGCGGTCTGTGGATGGCGATCAGGAGAAAACCTGAGATGAGTGCCGTGGAGTTTTGTGCCGGCAAAAGGCGCATTGCCGTAATGGTCGATGTCGTTAATCCCGTAAATGTCGGAGCGATCTTCAGGTCTGCTGCAGCGCTCGGTATGGACGGAGTTCTTTTGACGCATAAATCAGTCGATCCGCTTACAAGACGCAGCGCAAGAGTCAGCATGGGCACTGTTTTCCAGATTCCATGGGCGCAGGCATCACTTGAAGATTCTGAAAGCCACAAGCTTATGGATCTGCTTAAGAGTAACGGGTTCAAGACCGTAGCGATGGCCCTGACTGACGATTCCACGAGCGTTGATAACGATGAGATCAGAGCAAACGAAAAGGTTGCCATCCTGCTTGGCACTGAAGGCACCGGCCTTCCGAAAGAAATAATTGAAGCTTGCGATTACCGCGTCAGGATCCCCATGTATCACGGAGTCGATTCATTAAACGTAGCAGCTGCCAGCGCCATCAGTTTCTGGGAACTGATGAAATAAACATTTTTTCTTGGCGACACTTTGTTCCCGCTTTGTTGCTTAAGCATCAGAAATGGCCCTGATTACTGATTGTCCGGGTCTTTTCCGCTTGTGATAATTGAGCCATCAAATTCAAACAAAGCGAGGACAAAGAAATGACAGATATGGTAACCAATAACGTTGTAACAACGAAAGAAACATATAAGGTAAGTCTTATCTGCAATACGATCAGCTCATTGACATTCGCGCTCCTGACCACGGCAAACATCATCGAAAACGGTCTCACATCCATGACAAACGTCCCTTTCGCAATATTCGCACTGGTATTCGGAGGCGTTGCGCTCTTCTCGGCAGTTAAGTGCAGAACAAGTAAATTCTGAGTCCTTGGGGCCGGAACTTATATATAAAACAGGGGTCATCTCAACTGGAATGAGATGACCTTTCTGTTTTGTGCTGCTTTTTCGGTCGTTTTGCGCGGTAGCTTTTTACCCACTAGAATCAGAAAATTGATTATTTAGGGGTAAATCCTGTTCGAGTTTGGCTTTTCGAAAACCGATTTACCTATAAGGAATCGAAAAGTGCATTCCTTATAGGTAAATTTTGGCTGTTTTTCGTTGCCCGGGCTCAAAAAAAGCCTATAGGGAAGCAAAAGTTGCTCTCTTATAGGTAAATTTCGTTTCATTTTCGGATTTTGGCAGAAAATTTACCTATAAGGGAAGCGAAAAGTGTTTCCTTATAGGTAAAAGTAAAAGGCCGGAGCTTGAACTCCGGCCTTAAAGTTTAATTGTTGTAATCCGTTATCTTACGAATCTGTAGACCAGACCGTCAGCGTATTTGTACCAGATCGAGTCGCCTTCGTTGAGGCCCGAAAGGATCTCTACGTTCTTGCCGTCGGAGATACCGGTCTTGATCTCGACTTCGCCGGAGAGCTCGTCCTTTTCCTTGTCGTAAGAAGTGTAGACGTAGGTCTTGTTGTTCTTTTCGATGAGAGCCTCGGCGGGAACGCTCAGAACTTCTGCCTGGCTGATGTTCGCGCGGACGGAAGCGCTCATGTTGGTGAGCATTTCTTCGGTTCTTTCGAGCTTGATCTTAACGCTGTACTTTGCGTTACCGTTGCCGCTTCTGACACCTTCGGTATCGATTGAAACGATCTTGCCTGTAAATGTCTTTTCCTTAACGGCATCGAGTGTAACTGTAACTTCCTGTGTGGAGTTGATGTTGATTACATCGAGCTCATCGACTGAAAGTGTTACGGACATCTCGTCGAGGTTTACGATGGAAGCGATGAGAGTTTCTTCCATCTCATATGTCTCTTCTTCCTTCTGTGTACCTGTGCCTGCATTGCCGCCTACGCCAGTGCCTGCACCGCCGTAGCCACCGAATGAACCGTTGCCGCCGCGGCCGAAGAAACTTCCCCAGTTGCCGCTGCCGCCTTTGCCGCCGGGGAAACCGCCCTGGCCGTTCCAGCCGCCCTGGCCACCCTGGCCCTGACCGCCTTGTCCGCCCTGGCCTCCCTGACCACCCTGACCACCGGAAGATTTAGCGGGAATTCTGATGACCCATACAGGATCATTACCGTTGGGTGCGAATGTCAGGATAATGATGTCGCCGACTGCGATCTTTGTGGTTGTTCCTTTTTCCCACAGTTTTGTTGATTCATTATAGGTATATACCGGAACAGTATCAGAGATCGGACAACTGTCTGTAAAAGAATACTTGTACAGTTCATCATTGGTCAGTTTGGAATCAAGTTTGGTGTAATCAGTGATTTTGGTAGATTTAGGATTACTCGGTGTCTCAGTCTGATCTGCTGTATTAAGCGCATATGTGGTAGGGTTGTTTTTCGTATTAAAACCCGTGACATAGTAGATGAAATTTGTAAATGAGTCCGTAGAAGTGCTGCCGTCGGGAGGATTTGCATTATCGTCGTCAATGAGCTTTATAGAGAGGCTGCCCAGCTTCTTTGATGCAGAAGAGAGCTTCTCGGTCTTCTCTGTATCTTCGTCTTCATCCTCTTCCTCGTCGTCGCCTTCGTTGATGCCTGCGATCTCGCCGTCGTGATCAGCGTAGATGATGCCTGTCTGATAGAGTTCGAAAAGTTCCTGCATCTGCTCTTCCAAGACGCTTCTCTTGTACATCAGGTTGCTGAACTCACCGGAGTACTTTGTGCCTGTGAGAGTGAGGAGCTTGTCGCCTTTTTCGACGAGCTGGTTGAGCTTGACTGAAACGCTCTTTACCTTACCGGAATAAGCGATGATGGGGAGAACGTTATGGATGTAAAGCTCTGAAGAACCGATTTCTTTTCCGGAAGCATCGAGGACGGTAACCTTGTCCTTGTATGCTGCCTTTTTGTCGGAGATAGTGCAAGTTACGTAATCTGTGTTGACTGAGATGATGGAACCGGAGACCTTTGTCTTGTTGGAAAGAACAACGGTTACGGAGTTACCGATCTTGGTATTCTCAGTTCTCGGAATGTCTACTGCCATGAGGCCGTCAAGAGAGAGGAGGATGAGGGCACCGTTCTGTGTGACGGTACTTTCAACATTGCTGTTCTTCTTAACGTAGATCTTCTTTACACGTGCGTCGGAATCAGCCTTGATGACTGTCTCGTCGTCAGATGAGTTGATCTTGTTGAGCTGCTTGTCGACTTTCTTGAGTGTGTTCTGAACCTCAACGATAGCTTCCATTACGGATGACTTTTTGACGGATGCGATCTTGTCGCCCTTGCTGATGACGTCACCGTTCTTTACGAAGAACTCATCGACTTCGATATCACCTGCGATCTTTACATCGTATGTTTCGCCTGCTGCCAGTGTGCCGGAAGCAGTGAAATCCCTGACGATGTTTGTTTTAGCGACCTTATAGTCAAGAACTTTCTCGTTGACGTTTACCGCGGAAATGTCTACCTGCGGAGCGACAAACTTGAGAAGGTTGGGCAGAAGGATGGCGCCAGCCGCAATGACAGCAACTATTGCTACGAGAGTAATGGTCCTTCTCTTGCGGCGCTTGTGCTGTCTCCTGATCTCTTCTTCAGCTTCTTCCTCGGTCATGCCCTGGAAAACGTCTGCTTTCTTATCTTTCTTGGACTTCTTCTTGGAAGACGTTTCGGGAGGAGTGATGACCGGTGTCGTACCTTTAACTTCAGCGGGCTTGTTATCCTCTGCCTTTGCAGGTACAGCTGACTTAAAGGGAGAATCGATATCCTGGAGGGGAGCCTTGTTCTCGGCTTCCTTCTCCTTGGGTTCGGTGATCTCAGGAGTCATGGCTGCAGCACCGGGTCTCTGCATAGGAGTGTTGTTTTCAATGGCCTTATTTTCTTTATTCTCAGACATAACAGGCCTCCTTATTCGCTATAGTGGAGCGCATCGATCGGCTTCATCTTTGCTGCTTTGTTTGCAGGATAGAGACCGAAGATAACGCCAATTAAGAAGCAGAATGTAACTGCTACGACTACTACCGTACCGTTCATCTCGAAGGAAAGATCGAGGCTTGAAACGACTACTGAAACGAGTCTCAAGAAGCTCCATGAGAGGAAGATTCCGATGGCGCAGCCGATCATGCAGAGAACGACTGCCTCGATCAGGAACTGTCTCAAGATCGCGCCTCTTGAAGCACCGATAGCCTTACGGATACCGATCTCTCTCGTTCTCTCCGTAACGGTAACGAGCATGATGTTCATGATGCCGATGCCGCCTACGACGAGTGAGATTCCGGCGATGCCGCCCAAGAGGATGGAAAGGATCGCTGTGATGTTGCCCATTGCATCCTCAAGAGTGTCTGTGGATGAAACGGTGTACGCATCCTCATCGTAGTTTAATCTCTCGAGCAGGATCTGGTTGATCGTAGTCTTTACGGATTCCGTTGTGAAGCCTTCAGCAGCTGAGAGATAAAACGTTTTGACATAGTTTGATGTGTCGGTTGAAAGTCTTACATGGCTTGAATAAGGAATGTAAGCTTCAAGGTTTCCGCTGCCCATGATGGAAGCGAGTGCTGATGCGTCTTTGTTTTCCTTGAGAACGCCGACGATCTTGAACTTTGTACCATTGAGCGAGATCTCCTCGTTAAGGCAGCTTGTGTAACCGACCAGCTTTTCTGCCGTTTCCGAGCTGATTATGCAGACGTTGGTGTGGTTGTCGTAGTCGGAATTTTTAAGTGTACGTCCGATGGAGATCTCAAGATTCCTGATCGTGAAATACTGCTCTGTCGTACCGTAAACTGTTACGCTCTTTGATGTTGTGTTGTACTTGCCGGTCATGGTTCCGTTTGCGATAGGTGCTGCAGAACCTATGTTGGGACGCTTTACCCATTCATCGAGATCTTCTTTTCTAACGGGGTTGCCGTAGTCGTTGCTGACCGAAACACCGACCATGTTGGTTCCCAGACTGTTGATGGTATCCGTAACGGAGCTTGTCGTGCCGTTAACGAGACTGACTAAGATGACCAGAGCCATGACGCCGATGATGATACCGAGCATCGTGAGGAATGATCTCATTTTGTTTCCGCTGATTGATTTCAGCGCCATTTTAAACGATTGAATCATCTGTTGCCTCCGATACTCTGCCGTCAAGTATGTTAACGGCTCTCTTTGCCTGGTTCGCGACATTTCTGTCGTGAGTGATAAGGACTATCGTGTTTCCCTGCGCATTAAGGTCGTGGAAGATGTCCATGATCTCCTTACTTGTTTTCGAGTCGAGGTTTCCCGTAGGCTCGTCCGCAAGGATAAGGGAAGGTTTTGTAGCTATTGCTCTTGCTATCGCAACACGCTGCTGCTGACCGCCGGAAAGCTCGGTAGGGAAGTGGTCTGCACGCTTTACGAGGTCGACCTTTTCGAGTGCTTCCTTAACGCGCTGTTTACGTTCAGACTTCTTGAGCTTCTGATAGATGAGCGGGAGCTCAACGTTCTCGGCTGCAGTAAGCTTGTTGATGAGGTTGAAGCTCTGGAAAACGAAACCGATCTTCTTGTTTCTTACGGTTGCGAGCTCATTCTCCGTATAGTCTTCGATCGGGATGCCATCGAGCAGATACTCACCTGAGTCTGCGATGTCGAGGCATCCGATGATGTTCATCAGTGTTGACTTGCCGCTTCCTGAAGGTCCGATGATGCTTACGAACTCGCCGTCTTCAACGTCGAGAGTCGCATGGTCCAGAGCGTGGACGACCTCGGTACCGATGCGGTAGGTCTTGCAGATATCTTTAAGATTGATCATTTGCCGCCTCCTGCATCAGATGATGTTGTTAGATCTTCTTGAACGGTTGTTGCCTGAACCGCCGTTGCCGGTTCTGTTATAGCCGGCCGGAGGACCTCCCTGAGGTCTGTTGCCGCTGCCGCCGTTCCAATTGCCGGATCTGTTGCCGCTGCTGCCTGACCTGCCGTTGCTGCCGGATCTGTTGCCGTTGGAACGGTTCATGTATCTTTCGAAAGGATTCTCTTCAGGCTTCTTGTACCAGACCTCGTCGCCTTCCTGGAGACCATCTGTTACCTGCGCATAAGAATCGTTCTGGATGCCGATCTTTATCTCGACCATTCCGCCGAGCTGCTTGGTCTCTTCATCATATGTTGTATATACAAAGTAAGAGGAACCTGTATTGTTGAGAGCCTCAACGGGGATGACGATCGAATTCTTGTACTCTGTTACTGCGATGAGGACTGATGCTGACATTCCTGCGAGCATTCCGTCAGCCTTATCGATCGTGATCTCTGCTGTGTATCCGACTGTACCGTCAGTTGTAGTACCTGACTTATCGATGTCAGTGATGGTGCCTGTGAATGTCTTTTCGAGAGAATCGATCGTGACATCAGCAGACTGGCCCTTTGAGATGGAGAGGATATCTGTTTCGTCGACAGAAACCTCAATAGTCATCTTCTTGTCAGGGCAGATGGTGAATGAATTGCTCTTTGTTGTATCAGTTGTTGTTGTTGTTGTTGTGCTTGACGACTGGTTACCGTAGTTTCCATAGTAGCCGGAGTAACCGGAATTGGAGTTTGTTGATGAAGAAGAGGAAGTGGTTGCCTCTGATTCTTCTGTAGAAGGAACAGACTTAATTGTTCCTGACATGCGTGCGAGGATAGCGCCGTCATTGTAGATCTTGAGAAGGTCTGCGAGATCTTCTGCGAGGTCAGCGCGTTCGCTGATGAGCTTGTCGTAGTTTGCTGTATATGAAGTATTGGTAAGCTTCAGGAGAACCTTACCCTTTTTAATTGACTGGTTTACCTTTACGTTGATGGAGGAAACCTTGCCTGCATAGGAAACGATGGAGAGGGGGGAGTTAACTTCGAGCTTTGCTGTGCCGTAAGTTGTATTTCCGTCAGTTGAAGTAACTGTTGCGTCTGCTCCGAGTGCGGGACCGTTGTCCGTGATATAGATCTTAGCCTTTCCGTCTGTAACAGACTTTACAGTTCCTGTATAAGTCTTCTTATTTACAGTAACCTTTACCTTTTTACCTGCAGTAAGATTGCCTGCATCGACCTCAACCTTCATGTATCCGTCCAATGAGAGGACCATGAGTGAGTTCTTATCGGTCATTGTTGAGATAACGTTGCTGCCCTTCTTAACGTAGATAGCTTTTACACGGCCCTTGACCGTTGACTTGATGGTCGTAGCTGCCTTCTGTTCCGAAGCCTTCTGAAGCTGGGAATCTATCTCATCCATCTTGTGCTGTACTTCGTACATTGCAGCGAGAACTGAGTTAGTGTTGATCTTTGCGATCGTCTGGCCTTCAGTGACCTTGTCGCCTACCTCAACGACTACTTCGTCGATCTCAACGTTCTCGGGCATCTCATATTCTTCGATGTCAGTGTCCGTGAGAGAACCCGTACCTGAGACTCTTGTGCTCAGATCCATGACGCTTGCCCTTGCGGAACTGTATTCCGTGCTGTTATCGGCGAATTTAGTTGAAACGTATTTCCGCAGATAAATGACGCCGGCAGCTGCTGCCGCAACAAGAACGCCGACTATGACGACGATCTTTACGATGGTTGATTTCTTAACCGATTTCCTTCTTGCCATGTTTATATACCTCGCAAATTACTAGCTGTGATGATTATACGGAGGAAAGTTTAATCTAACTTTAAAATCCTTTGGCATATTTAAGCCAATTATTTCTTAAAACATTAAATTTCCTTTATTGATTTTGACTATTGTCAGAGATTATCCTCGCCCCACTGTTTGAGCTCGAGAAGTATCGGAATAAGGGTTTTCGCCTTTTCCGTGAGGGTATATTCGACTCTGACCGGCATCTCGTCGTAAAGGTGTCTTTCAACAAGACCGTCCGCTTCCATTTCCTTTAAGGAAGAAGCGAGCATCGTATTCGTGATGCCGTAGATGGTCCTCTTCATCTCGCCGAAACGCCCGATCTCTTTAGCATCTATGTAACAGAGGATCAAGATCTTCCACTTGCCGCCGATGATGCCCAGGATCTTCTTAAGGCCGCAGCCCTGACCTGTAATGCTCTCGCAGAGCTGGTCTTTTTCAGTTTTTGTTTTAGCCATAGTAATATTTTCCTTACCAGATGAGTAATTTCTGCGTACTTGATAAGTTTTCCGTACCAACTATACTGATGCTAAGAAACGAAAACAATCCGAAAGGAGAGCAAAATTATGGCAGAAATTACATTAACGAACGATAACTTCAAGACTGAGGTTTTAGAGTCAGACATCCCCGTATTAGTTGATTTTTGGGCACCCTGGTGCGGTCCCTGCAAGATGCTCGGACCCGTCATCGAGCAGCTCGCCGAAGAATACGAGGGCAAGGTCAAGGTAGGCAAGGTCAACGTTGACGACGAGGGAGAGCTCGCAATGGAGTACGGCATCGAGAGCATTCCGTCAGTCCTTTATTTCAAGGACGGCAAGGTCGTAGAGCAGTCGCTCGGATTCAAGCCGAAGCAGTTTTTTGTGGACCTGATCGGTTAATATACTTGTGTGTACATTAGGGCCGCCTCCGGGCGGCCTTTTTGTTTGGGGTTGGGGTTATTGGTCCGATTCGCGGCCCAAAAGTTTAGTTGCCTGCTCAGTTTGAAGCGGAAGTGAGCAGGTAACAGGGAATATAGCCCCGAAAACACGGAAATGCTCTGTTACCAGCTCTGTTTGATGCAAAAGTGATACCCAAACAGAGCATTTGGGCAGTGCAAAGCCAAGATTCCAAGATTACCTGCCAAGGTTGGCTCAAATGTTGGAGACGGATCTTGGAACGGCGGGGGAATATGGCCGGTATTCCAACTTACATGCCAAGATTTGCGCGAAAGTTGGCAGGTTATCTTGGAATACATGCAAAAACGGCCGAAAAACCAGTTAAAAACGGCGGTTTTAAGTGGAAATATATTATTTCTTTTGATACAATGCTCAAATACTCTGCACAGCGGTTCTGTGCATAAAACTCTGGAGGAGGTTTTTACAATGGAAAAAGAAGAAGTTTTGAAGGTGTACCGCCACTCTCTGGCTCACATCATGGCAAAGGCCGTGATCGAGATCTTCGGTAAAGAGGTGCAGTACGCGATCGGACCGGAGATCGAAGACGGATGCTACTATGATTTCATCCTGCCGAGAGCGGTTACCGAAGAAGATTTTCCCGCAATCGAAGAGAAGATGCATGAGATCATCAAGCGCCGCGAGGACTGGACCCGCAAGGAGCTTTCCAGAGCTGACGCGCTCGAGCTTTTCAAGGGTCAGAAGTTCAAGACCGAGCTCATCAATGATCTCCCTGAAGGCGAGACTATCTCAACTTACAACACAGGCGATGATTTTATCGATCTTTGCCGCGGTCCCCACGTAGACAATTCACAGGAGCTCTTCAACGCTGCGTTCAAGATCAAGAACGTTTCAGGCGCTTATTGGAGAGGTGATGAGAAGAGGGATCAGCTGCAGAGAATATATCTTTTCGCTTTCCCTTCCAAGGACGAGCTCAAGGCTCACCTTGCATGGCTCAAGGAAGCACAGGAAAGAGACCACAAGAAGATCGGAACACAGCTCGATCTGTTCATGTTCCGTGAGACAGCTCCGGGCATGGCTTACTGGCTCCCGAGGGGATGGGTCCTTTATCAGGAACTCATGAAGTATTCCCGTGAGATCCAGCTCAAGCACGGCTACACAGAGATCTCAGCTCCTCTTATCAACAATAAGAAGCTCTGGCTCATCTCAGGCCACTGGGCACACTATCAGAACAACATGTTCATCGTTCCCGGCATCACAAAGGGCGTTAATGCTACAGATGCCATCCACGGCGAGGAAGCCGAGGAGAAGTACTCCAACGAGGCTGAGGACACAATGGCTGCAAAGCCGATGAACTGCCCTAATGCAATGATGGCTTACAAGCGCACCATGCATTCATATAAGGAACTTCCTATCCGTTACAGCGAATATGACGTTCTCCACAGAAAAGAGAAGTCAGGCCAGATGAACGGTCTGTTCAGAGTTCAGGAATTCCGCCAGGACGATGACCATACATTCGTTACACCTGATCAGATCAAGGACGAGATCAAGGACGTAATCGCTATCGCAGACGAGATCTACAAGTCTTTCGGCATCACATACCGCGCTGAGTTCTCTACAAGACCTGAGGACTACATGGGTGACCTCGAGTCCTGGAATGCTGCAGAAGCATCTCTCAAGGAGATCCTCGACGAGAAGTACGGTGACGGAAACTACGAGATCAACGAAGGCGACGGCGCATTCTATGGCCCGAAGATCGACCTTCAGATCAAGGACGCTCTTGGTCGTGAGTGGCAGTGCGGAACAGTCCAGCTCGACTTCCAGCTCCCTCATAACTTCGAGCTCACATTCGTTGACAAGGACGGCGCACAGAAGATGCCTATCGTCATCCACCGCGCTATCTTCGGTTCTTTCGAGAGATTCATCGGTATCATCACAGAGCACTTCAAGGGTTCATTCCCGTTCTGGCTCAACCCTTACCAGGTCGCAGTCGTACCGATCAGACCCGAGCATAACGAATATGCTCAGAAGGTCGTAGCTGAACTTGAGGCTGCAGGAGTCCGCGTAGAGGCTGATTTCACAGACGTCAACATGCGCGACAAGATCAAGAAGTTCAAGCAGATGAAAGATCCTTACATCCTCGTCGTAGGCGATAAGGAAGCTGCAGAGAACACTGTCGCAGTCAATGTCAGAGGCTCAAACAAGCAGGTTCCGGGAGTTAGCCTGGACAAGTTCGTTGAACTCTGCAAGAAGCTCAACGCGGAAAGGACTTTGGAGCTCCCTCAGGAGATGTAAGTTCCGGTTAGTTAACCTAAAACAAAGCCAAAGGGCCGCATCGCAAGGTGCGGCTCTTTTTGTTGCTTTTGCCAGGCGCGGTCGATGTCCGTTTTCATTCAGCGAGAATCATAGGAATGGCACGCAAGCTAATAAAATCAGGCAGAAACTTTGATTATCAAATTATCAATTTACACTTTCAGGGGTGCCCGCAGGGCAAATTTTTAGGTAAAAATCCTAACGAAAAATAACTTTAATTGAAAGACTGTTCTTGATATTATTCGTAGTGCTACAAAAGGGGGCAGTTATTTATGTACAAACAGGAAGGAACCAAGGTCGCCATTATCGGCGCAGGTGCGGTAGGATCTACAACCGCTT
>Ga0265300_10001102_pt1 | contig 26383 bp, 47 predicted proteins | sample AusTroGonzalo_MG_FD_193482 | JGI IMG/M metagenome (GOLD analysis project Ga0265300, IMG submission 193482) | Bovine rumen microbial communities from tropical cattle in Woodstock, Queensland, Australia - Gonzalo_03 | ecosystem: Host-associated > Mammals > Digestive system > Stomach > Rumen ...
GCTTGGGAGAGCTAGTGCCTGATGGCTGAGGGAGTAAGAATACCGCAGAGATATCGTGATATCACCACCTATCTTTACCCATTTATATTATACTGCGCCCTGATTTATATTTCTTATACTCTTCAGGATCTCCTCGCTTCCCTGATTCATAAATTTATAAATCGTCGGCTCGGCGTATCCCATCGCTTCCGCGATCTCCGTCACCGGAATCCTGTTGATGAATCTCATCGTCAGAACGGTCCTCTCTTCGTCAGATTGCAATGAGTTTATGATCTTGTCGATCTCCTCGATCCTTTTTGATTTCGCAACCTGAAGCTGCTCCATTCTCTGCTCAAGCTCATTCACCTCAGCCAAGATCCTTCCCATGATATCATCCGGAGAAGTCTGGACCTTATCCCGATCATATCTGATCGCCCCCGGAAGCAAACAGCTCTCAAGCTCGTCATGCTTTGCTTTGACTCTGAGCCATTGCCAATGTAATACTCTGGCGGAATTTAGAAATTCATATGCTTGTTTATTCATCCATCCCCCTTTTTCTCAATCGCGATATATTCAGCGAATACATCTTTGAGCGTTTTCCGGTACGTTGCAGCCATGCTCCCCTCGTTTATGAGCACCCAGTCGGGATCTTCCCTGAAGCTTTGATCATATTCGAGCTCGTTTGGAAATATCAGTGTTACTTCTTGAATTACTTTGACGTGCATTTTTCTTCTCCTAAGCTGCTGCCTTTCGCGGCCTTATAATGTTCATTGAGTTGTTTAAGGATCTCTTGGCGCTTCTCTTCTTGTGCTTTTATAAGATCGATGTTGAGCTTTGCGCAGAGGCATACACCTTTGTCAAATCCCTTATCATATCCGGTGCGCTTCCCGATCGAAAAAGAGATCCAAGTTGTAAAGATTGATACAGTGAAAGGGATGCCAAATTTTAAGATATAATGGATCATGTTATTCCTCATCTCCCTCCGCCCGTATTTCGGCATAAAACCAAGCAACATCGCAAAACCATCCGATAATATTCCCGCCTGCGTCATAAAGCGTCAGTTCATGCTTTTCTGTATTTATTGAATAAGACTCACATAATACTGTTAAGCCCATTTCTTTAAAGAATTGAATTTTAACCTTGAAAGAAAACTCTTGTACGCTGTCCATCAAGTTACCTCCTTTTCAACTTCTTGTAGTTTCTGCGTCATTCTTGCTCCACAATTCGGACAATAATTATATGGTGAATCTGCGGTTGAATGACAGTTGTTACATTCATACCATGTACTTTCATCATCGTTATAATCGTCACGCTCAAATCGTTCTATCCACCTTGCATAAATCACGGGTTTGGCTATATTAAACGCTTGCTGAATTGAGCAAGTTAATTTCTTGAAAACCGCTTCAAGCTCTTTCAAATCCTCATATACTTGTTTTGTCATTCTTCAACCCCCTTAATCTCTACCAATGGGCAATCCTCAAATCTTCCTTCGTCTGTATAGTCCTCGTTTTCAACGTTTATATCTAAAACCATACAAGTTCCATGCCAATCACATAAATCACATTGTTCGCAACTCTTGGGCATTTCAAAGTCTTTAATTCCTATCATTCTTTATCCCCCATTCCATACAGATAATATGATATGTTGGTGAAATTTTAGGATTAAAAAGAACGCGTATTTTATGTAATATAGAATTACAATTCCTTTTTCGCCATCTATTCCACCTAACAAGATGTTTAATTAATCTGATCATTCTTTATTCTCCTTATATGGTGCGGATGGTGCGTTCCACCAATCAACGCTAAAAGCTATATAATGTTCTCCTTCACCTATCATTAAATTATGGTTATAAACACTTGCGCCCTTGCTGAATTTTTCGCCTGTAATTGCCTTTATTACATCACCGTTTGTTGCATTGTTGGGAAGTGAGATACTATTATCTATTGCGACCATAAGCTCAAATGACGCCCATACGTTTTTGATTCTATTATCACTGCTTATCAGTTCGCCTTTTTCTATGATTTCCCATGCTTTATCATCTATATCAAGTATCACTTTCATTCTTTATTCTCCTTATATGGTTCGGGTTTTGGCATCCATGCAAGAACTTTATTATCTTCCCATCCGTGATAAATCCAATCATCAGCGATATATATGCACTCAAAGACATTTGAAGCGGTTAATTTACCGCCAAACAAATCTCTTGTCGTAACCAAATATGCGCCCTCATTTTCGGGCAATCGCTCAGTAACAGGAATCCAACTTGATGTTGGCTGTACGAACGGTAGCTTTGCAATCGTGCGATAATCTTCGCACTTCGTTAAACAGACGTTATCACCGTTCCAATGGTATCTCTCACAGCCCTCACACAACCAATCAAACACCGCCTCACGGCTTACACAATCGTTGCAAGGCTCTTGCTCTAATTCCTCAATGATTGAATGTATCGCACAGCTTTTTGCATCATCAGCAAAAGTGGATTCTAAAGAACAAACAAATATATCTTTTTCTATTTGTTTTAACCATTCCAATCGTTCTTCTCTTGTCATATTCTCTCCTTTATTGTTAAATAAGAAATTGCCTTATAAATCTGTTTGCATATTGAGGATGTATCATAGATCTTAAAACTTCTCTCTTTTTTCCGTCCTCGGCTTTGCATCTTTCAATTGTTTTGCCTGGAACATAATCAAGCGGCTCAAAAACTAAGTTTTGTTTTGGCTTAAATCCTATAAACCAGTATTGAGTTGGCTTTTTGTAATAATCCCCATTGCTTCGCCTATCTTTATCAATAATCGCTGGTTTTAAACACCAGTACATGGTTAGATAGTGAGGCGCTGTATATGGGTTCTCTATTACCATTTTGAGCCCGCGCTTTATGGCCAATGCTGCAAGTTGAGAAATAAGTTCATAGTTTCGATGCAGCTCTTTGTGGAGTTTCATTGCATATTCAAGTTTTTGAGTATCATCCCATTTCTTTTGTTGAAATGCCTCTCCACGAAATTCTAAAGGAATTCTTGCCTCGAAACGCGTACATGGAAAAAAGGCAATAATAAGATCTTCTTTTGATATTCCGTCAAATATTGACCGCCCCCCCGCATATCCAGTCTCTATTTCTGAGAAAAGGTCAATTTGATAATCAGTCTCACCAAAGTCATTTAATAAATCATAATCAAATGCTTCATGTCCGAGCTTTTTGAATTCATTTTTGAATGTTCCAGACTGCTCAAATAAGCAATGAACTTTCATGTTTTATCCCTCTCTCCTTGCTTCATTTTCAATATATCTCCTCAGCCTTGACTCACTTAAGATCTGCTGCCTCCTGACTTCCATGATCTCATCCTTTTCCTTTATGATCGCGATCGCTGCGATTATGTCCACGATCGCCAGGATAATTATTGCGTTCTTCATTGCTTTTTCCTCCGGTCTCCATAAATCTTGTAATTCTCAGCTCTTCCATCTCTTATCCCGTCCGCGTAGCCTTGTTTATATACGGTCACGACAACAGCTGAAAGAAATATAATAAGTCCTATGCCGGCCACAATCATTCTTCTTCCTCCACGTTTACTTTTATAAATCCTCTCTGTTTTCTTGAGTAATAAGACAAAACCGTCTCCCTTGTTAATCCAAGGATCTGCGCGAGCTCCCTTTTTGATTCCGCAACAGCGATCGGGAGCTCATATTCATCAAGAGTCACCTTTAAGAAAAGCGTCATCTTCTGCCTCCGCTTCCAACGCTTTGATCTTATCGTCAATAACTTTCAATGTTGCCGTTCTCATTTTATATGATGATGTTATGGGCATATGCTCCCCAGTAATGGGATCCCTTATAACTGAAAGATTCTCTATATCTTTTTTTATCTCTTTGAGCATTTCATACTGGCCCATCTTTTTAATTTCTTGTACAATTGCAAACTCATCTTTTCTCATTTTCTTCTCCTCTCTTATCTTCCTTTGATCTCTTCCATTCCTCACGCTCCTTCAATCTCTGCGCGTACATGATCGCTGATAATCTGCTCATTCTTCCTCCTCATTTATGATCCCCCCGGTCCTTATGATGTCGTTTTCCAAAAGATACCTCTGCGACTTCCATCCGATATCCGAATAACGCTCCATGATCTTCCTACTCAGGAGCGAAGTCTGAATGTTCTTCCCGATCCTTGTGGATCTCGTCTCAAATCTATCTTCGAGAGGCTTATTGTAGCAATCAATTATTATGTCGATGATCGCATTCAGGGCATCGATCTTCTCTGCATCGCTGACTTTTCTTTTTGTTCTTTGCATCCTCCACCTCCCTTTGCAATCTGGTTCCATAATAAATGGGCCTTGTATATGCAGCGGAGAGATGTGGATTCAATCTGTTATGCTCTGCATCTCTCATGAGCCTGTCAAATTCCGGATTATAATCATGACTCATCTTGGAGATGGGCTTCCTCCTACTCATAACAATCCCTCCTTTGCCTCAGCCATAAAGGCTGAGGACTTTCAATCTTTATTTTCTGAGCTCTGTGATAAATCCCTTTGCCCGAAAGGACCCTTTAAGATAAAATTGGCGTGAGCTGCGTATTCGCCTTTTAGCTTTATAAGAATGCTCTCATATTCGTCAATCTCTTTGTTGAGCTCTTCCATCCGCTTCACGATAGTATCAAATACGCAATCAGGTGCTTTCATTTCCCGATTGTATGGAGCTGTCTCTTTACCTTTAGATCTTTTTATCTTTGCTACGCTCATCAATACTCCCTCATAATAAATAAAATCCATCTGGTGGCTCTCCTTTGTCTTTATGCGATTTTCTCCCTGCCTTGCCATCAGAATCCCCGTGGTTTCTGTTGTTTAGATTTTTGATACCTTCTCCGCCTTTGTCTTTATGCCATTTATCAAAAATAAATTTTTCTTTTTTCCATTCAGGATAAAAGCCTTTGAGATAAGCTGCTGCCTCTTTGAGCATATCTTTCCGCTTTATGGAATTATCAAGCTCATCATGGCATTTCCTGCAAACAGTGACGATGTTCTCTTCACAGCCAAGCCCTCCGTGAGATCTTGGCACGATATGAGCTTCAGGAAGCCCCGGAGCTTTACAGAAGATACATCTTCCGCCATCCCTCTCATAAACGATCCGCTTTGTCTTTATGCTTATTTCACAGGCTTTTGTCCTTTTATGCTTTGAGCTCATCATCCTCCGTCTTTTTTATCCGGATATGAAGATAATAATCTGAATCGAGCCAGATCTTGCATACTTTGTCTTTATCGAGTTTTATGAAAAACTCTTCGATGTTTCCATCTTCAAGGAGCTTGATCGATGTAAGGATATAATCGATCATTTTATCGGTCACGAACTTCTTTTTGACATATTCCATGACCTTCTTTTCTCTGGCTTTTCTTCTCTTTTCAGACTGGGCTTCTGCGCAAAGGCATTGCTCTGTCGCCATCGCATCAAGCTCCGCCTGACTGACTTCTCCGATCGTCTGGATCCATTTTGTCTGTCCGCAAAAGGCACACTTTCCGATCTGCTTCTCTTCTTTGTCGTAATCAACAGCCGACATTGTTCAACCTCCATTCCATCTCTTTTAAATTTTTATTGTTCAGCTCCTCGCCCCTTGCAAATGAAACTGCATGCTTATTGAGCTGCAATGCTATCTGCTGCCAAAGGTCGAGATGCCTTACTTCTTCGTTAAGCCTTATCTTTCGCCAGTCGTTCGCCTTCCACCGAAAGAGCCATCCGTTTATCAGTACGGCCCTTACAAAATCATCTGATATGTATATCTTGATGACTGCTGCCTTATTGAACTTTTGCAAGGCTGTCAGGAAGGCTGTGAGGACAGCTCTCTTTGTTGTGGCATTGTTTAACATAACAGCACCATCTCTTCTCTCGACTGTTCCATTGTTTAATGCACAGACGATCAACCATCTTGCCTGAGCTCTTTCCAGTCTGGCGGGATTTTTCGTCTTGCCCTGGATGTAGATGTCGACTTTCATTCATATTTTTCCCCTTTCCCAAATAGTTTTTTTATTGATTCCCAAAACCTGCACCTTTTGCGCCCTTTTTTGGCACTTATCTCTTTGGTGCTTTCGGCTCTCCTGATCATGTAACGCTGAAATCTTATCCCGGCAAATTCATTGAAGCCGTTTACAACAGAATCCCTTATCAGCTCATAGCCTTGCGGAACAATCGGCTCATCCTTTAATGGACCCGCAACGATCCTCGACTTGACTTCCGGCTCTTTCAGGTTCCTTGATCTGTGATATTTGCTCCGTCCTTTGGTCTGCTCTTCCTTTGTCTCTATCTTGCAAAAGTATTCCGCAAGGTCTTTATAAGCTCCCTCTTCATACATCTGAGAGATCTTGATATGATTCCCCCAGATGGATGTGAGCTCTTCAAGGAGAAAAGGATCCTTCTCAATTACCATGTGATGGTGCAAAGCCTCTCTGATCTTGCCTCTCTCCGTTATTGCTATGTATTTGAATTTTTTATTTTGCCTCTTGAGCCTTCTTGAGATCTTATAAAGGCATCTCATGAGATTCTTTTCCGCTTCCTCATATGTCTCGGGCCTTTGGTCTTTTGGATAATCAAGCGTTATATGATAGCCCTTATCGAAGTTTAAGATCATGAGGAGCTGAAGCTTCTCGGCTCTCTTATGGTTGTTATACTTAGCCATTGCCTTTGGAGTCTCTTTCAACTTTGCTCTCCTTTTCCTTGCGGGAGCTCCAAAGAATCTGGGAGTGTAGTTGCAAATGAGCGCATACTCTCCCGCGATCTGAATTTTATTAAGATACATTTATACCTGACTCCCTTGTCATATTTTTTATTTACCTGTCAGAATGTGAATAAGTTTAATATTTTAATCGCTCCTAAAAAGGCCGCTCAGATCCTTTTTATTTGCGACTGGCAAAGGGATTATGGTATAATATCACCGGAAGTTATCTTCCAATCCAATACATGGCGATTGTGTATTATACTCAATCCCCCGAAAATGAGCTGTTGCAGCAGCTCATTTTTTTATGTTCATTTTTCTACTACAAGCATTGTGACGATCTTGATCTGCTCTTCCTTGGGAACTTTTAACGCCTCAAATATCTCCGACATTATTCCCAAAGGGATCCTCTCAGGATCCTTGAAGTATTTAAGCATCGTGCAGCTGGATCCAACTGTTGTATGTGCTCTAAGTGCTTCCTTTGATGTGATCTTCTGAAGGATCATATATTTTGAGATCTCAGACTCAAATAAGATCCCTTTTTTGGTCTTAGTCTTTGTCTTTCTCATGCTCCACACCTCTTAGTTATTCAATTGAAAATGGAGAATATAAGCACTCACAGACTGCTCAGATTTATGCTGTGAGTGGAATGTCTTGAACAGACTGAAAAAGAACTTTTAATCTGCCCTCTTTTTTGATACAATGAGGACGGAAAATCATGCACTTGCCAAAGTAAAGATTTTTCCGTCGAAAAGGGATCATGTGTCAGCATGGTCTCTTTTTTTGCCATGTATCTGCTCATATTCCTCACTCCTGGTCAATATTTCCTCAACATATTCAGTTATTACTCCATATCGTTTATATCGTCTGACGGCCTTCCATCCTGCGGAATAGTGCAAAAGGACCATATAATTATCTCCCTCGAACATTTCAAAGAGCTCGGAAAGATAATCAGCTGCGACAACGATATTCTTATATGGATCCAGCATGTCATCTGCTGCCCATCCATATTTTTTGATGCGATCCTTGTGGATCTTGACATTGACCTGCATAAGGCCATAATGATTGCCGTTTTTGACATCCGGAACGAAACGCGACTCGTGCCAGGCTATTGCCTCAAGAAGCTCCGGACAAATACAAAACTCTTGGCCAACATCATCAAAATATTTTTTTAAATCCTTTGGGATTTCATCCTCAGCGACTTGACTCTGCTCGATGGCATATATGCTGATTGATTGGCTTAGAAACGCCGATGAAATACCCCCCATACATAAGAAAAATACAATTGTTTGCCGAATTAACCCATCTTTAAAAGCTCTCTCCCATAAGCTTTTAAATGTTCCCCATGAGCGACATCGGACTTTAACCCGTCTCATTTTTTGCTCTCTCCTCCTATTCAGCTTTACATTGCATAAATAATTCAGGACTTACTCCCAAGGCCATACAGATCGCCTCAAATTCATCCGCCCTCATTGCTGTGCGATTGTGGATGATCAGGCTGAATCTGTAGTCTTTGATCCCTGCCTTTTTTGCCACATGGCACTTTTTAATGCCATTATTGGCTAAATATTCTGCAATTTTGGTTTGAACTTGCAATTTTTTGAACCCCCTTTCGAAATTAAATTTCAAACGCGATGTAGTTATATTGTTTCATCAAATAATTGCGCTGTCAACAAGTTTTTATCATAATAACGTGTGTTTTCCTTGTGGCCCCAGTATTATTCTGATAAAATTTCTTTGTCAAAATTATTTTTGTATTGCATTTTTAATTTTTGACTGAAAAGGTAAAAATATGAGTACATTATCAGAAAACCTCAAAAATATGCGGCTTCTAAGAGGTTATAGTATAAAAGAGGTTGCATCAAGAATCGGATGTGTTCCGAACACAATCGCCAATTGGGAAAAAGGAACCATCAGTCCTCATGTCGATATGCTCCAAGAACTATGCAATTTATATGATATCTCGCCCAATCAGATCTTTGGATGGGAGCCCTGTGAGGAACTCGAAAATTTTATTGATGAGAAAAAAGCTATCATGGACGAGCTTGCTAGGCTCCACCAACAAAGAGCTGAAATTGATAAACGCATTCGGCATTATGCGAAATTATTAAACCAGAGAAAATAATCTCTGGTTTTCTTTTGCTTTTCTGATTGACAAAATGATAATTTGATGGTATTTTGAAAGAACCAAAAAAAATTGGAGAAAGGACAAGAAAAATGAGGAAAAGTTCAATCGACAAAAGACTCAGAATCTTGCTTGCAGATCTCGGCTATAATCAAAAAGAATTTTCAAAGCTGACGGGAATCTCAGAATCATCAATATGCCGATACCTTGATGGAACTCGGATTCCTAACGTTGATACCGTTGTAAGGATCACCGATCTGACCGATGTGGATCCTGCTTGGCTCCTTGGTTATGGAGACGATGATAAAATGGAAAGGATGTGATTATATGGCAAGTGCACAAATGTTGGACTCAGGATCTTGGCGGACAAGAGCAACAAAAGTTATTGACGGAAAAAAGGTTACAAAATCCTTTACTGTCAGCCCAAATGAATTCCCGGGGAATCCAAAAAAAACGCAGAATAATATGGCAAAGAATAAGTCTGAGTTATTAGCCAGAAATTGGATGAATAATGTTGAATATGAGCAAGAAGTTACAACGGTACGAAAGGCCATTCAAGATTATATTGCAGACAGGTCGAACATATTGTCTGCGTCCACAATAGCCGGTTACGATAGAATGTATACATATTTCGCTGATATTTTGGATATGGATATTCAAGATATCTCATCGAGAACATTGCAAACTATAATAAATAGCTGGGCTTTGGATGTTTCAGCTAAAACCATAAAAAACAGAATTTATTTTTTAATTCCAGCTTTAAACCTTGCCGGGATAGAAAAGAAGTACACGCTTCGTTTTCCTCAAAATAAACCAAAAGAACTGCTGCCCCCTGAACAAAATGAATTTCACAGGCTTTTATCTGCTGCGCGGTCTCCTGAAGAAAAGCTTATTCTTGTTCTTAGTGGTCTTTATACACTCAGACGCAGTGAGATTTGCGGAATTAAAGGCGCAGATATATTAAGGGATATGCAATGCATATACATTCATAGAGGAATGGTAAAGGATAAAAATGGGAAATGGATCCTCAAGGATTTTCCAAAGACAAAAGATTCAGTCAGACTTATTAAAATAGGCTCGGACATCATGAAACTGATCCCTGATATTGATCCGGATGAGCTGCTAATAAAAACTAACCCAAATATGATCACAAAGAAATTTGGACAGCTCAGAAAAATAGTCAATGTGAGCTGCCGATTCCATGACCTCAGAAAATTCGCTGCTTCATTGAGATCTGATGCAATGCCCCGCAAATATGTCGAAAAAATCGGTGGCTGGCGCTCAGGCTCTCCGATCCTCTCAAGTGTATACGATAAACCTTTCAAGGAAAAGCTTACAGCCTATCAGGATCAATTTAATGAGTCAATAATGAATGAATATGGGAAAGAGCTATTCGGAAGTTGACAAGATGGTTGACACGAAAGTTGACACGAATTTCCAAAACCCGCATGAATACTATATTTATTCAATAATGCAGACGGGTTCAAATCCCCTCAACTCCGCTTTTTCGATAATTTCAGCAACCAAGTCTTTTGTGGTTCCAAACCCGCTTGGTTGCTGATTTTTTTATTTATTTTTTGATGTATAAAGTTTATTTTTTAAACTTCAAAAATCATATAAAAATTTTGAAAGTTGACACGAAGTTGACACGAAAGTTGACACGAAAGTTCCGACATAATACTTATTAGTTTTTTATATTCCGATAATATGCATTCACCAATTTTCTGATCGCCTGATAATCATATCCGGCCATCGTCAGGAGCTTCTCTCTGGATGGATTATCATTCTGAGTGCCCCACTTACCCTCAATGACTTCCTGAGCAATCTCCTCATTGGTCTTTTTATATGGTGTCGCACCTATGAGATTGACAACACCATCAAAATCAACATCAAGGTCAACCTTGTTTTTTATTCCGGGCACAATGCCCTTGCTGGAATATTGCCAAGCAACCGCGCTCTTATATGATGGCTTTAAGGATGATCTTGGATTATATGCTCCGATGTCGTTCCTTGGATATCTGGCAATCCAGAAGTCAAAATCATCCTTTAAAGGATCCGGAATGACGTTATCATACCAGTCTTTATTGCAATAGATCCCGACATGATCCCCCGCCGATCTGAATGCATTTGCATAAAGCTCTGTCATTGACTGGATCTTTTGCTTTCCCTCTTTTCTAAGGAACTCAGACTCATAATCGAGCCATATGCCATATTCAAGAGGTCTGTCAGCAAGGTGACCCAAAAGAGCCTTTGCATCAGCTTCCGGATTGTTTATCGAGGATCTTCCGATAAAGATATAAACGCCCCTTGATAAGCCATAAATCCCACATTTGCGATAGTTATTTTCAAAATACTCATCAATCCTGTGAGACTGTGCCTCATACATGCATTTCATGATAGCGAACTTTTTGCCGGAATCCGCGACCTGTTTCCAGTCGATATCAAGCTGATAATGGCTGACATCAATTCCAAAGACTTCACTCATTGCTCTCATCCTCTTTCTCGGAAAGAATATCAATTGCGTTTTTTATCACTTTAGGCAAAGGAACGCCCATAATCAGAGCGTTTTCTGTTATTGAAAGCACTTCATTGACACAGTACCCGATCACAACAGCGTCACGGATGTAGTTGGTGCCGATCAGGACATCCAATCTGTAAGCGATCAAAACAAAAAGAAGAGTCATTGCTTTTTTGCTAAGACCCTTCCATCCTACTTTACTCGATAACGCTCCGCCTTCACTCTTGGGAGATTTTTTGAATACTGCTGCGACGATCATCCCAGTGAGATAATCTATCACCATGAATATGATCAACGTTTTCAATCCGGTGCTCCATCCTCCAAAAAGTGTCGTGATCGCTGCTCCTATTAAACTGATCATAGCTTCAATAAATCTTTTCATCTCTTGCCCTCTTATTCTTCTATGACTTCAGGCTCCTCTTCATAAGTCTGATAGTGTTCATTTTTCTCGATTCCGCCTTTACTATTTACTACGATGCAAAGAGCTTCGATCACGTTTTCATTTGCTCTCGCAGCTGCCATGACTTGGTGAAAGAGCATGATTCCTTCATTTAATGTCTCTTTTTCTGTTACAAGTTTAGCTGTTCCCTGATCTGTTGTGGTTGCCTCTAAAACGAAATAGGTCATTTTGTTCTCCTCTCTTTTTTTAATTTTTTGCTACGTATGTCATTGAAAATAATAGTTGTTTGTTCAGATCTGCTGTATTTGCATATATTTTTAAGACTCCAGTTTCATCAACATTTATCCAGCTTGCGGCAAGAACACCTCCGGAAGTTATTCCAAGAGCATAAAATGGATTGACCGCTGTTTTAGGCATGTCTGTCGCCAAATTGATAAAACCTTGCGCTGTTGGTGTATAAACAACTGTAAGAGTCACAATTTGACCGATTCTTTTTATTCGTACAGTTGCCCCAGTTATCGGATTTATATTCGGAGTGGTTATGGTACCCCCCCACTTTCAAAATATGGCATACTTTTATCCTCTCTTTCGTTAACTCGATTTTGTTTATTCCAAGATTATAGTTGCATTGTATGATGTTCTATTTGTTCCCGTCATAACAGTGACAATGCTTGATGTCGTTTGCAGCGTCATAGAATATTGAGGATCTGGATTTGCTGCGGGAATCGGCAAAATTGTTCCATTGATATTTGTAAAACCGAATTGTCTCACAACAGTATCAAGATTTGATATTCCATGTTGTACATTTTTATATGTCGCATTCGGCAAAGCACCAAAATCAATCACTTTTCTATATATGTCTTTGCCGTCTATCCATTTAAGCCCAGTCTTTTGCTCGGTTGTGGAGTAATCACCCCCCCCGAACATACTTTCGTAATATGGCATATAAAGCTCCTTTCTTTAAATTAAATATGTCACTACTGCTCTAAAATCGAACGCCTTATGATCGTTAAATACATAAAAAGATATACTTCCGTCTGATGCCAAAATCCTATATGCAATTACTTTTGCGGCCTCGTAACTGGATACGCTGTTATCATATCCGCATCCGTTTAACTGAGTTTTTGGACGGAGTTCTTGTGGTAATATTCCAAGCGTAAGCCATTTATTTCCTGTACTTTCACTAACTTGTTTATTTATAACAAGCTGAATCACATCGCCGCTTTTATAGCACGAAACGCCCGAGATTCCGAGGTTTACTTCTTCTGTACCCCCCCCAATTTTGCAACTAGGAAAAAACGCCATATTATGCTCCTTTCTTTAGCTAATTACTGCGGTACATGTAAACGTATAAGATGAATCAATACTGATCATTGTTTTTGGAATCACTCCAAAAACACAAACTTTATTTGATGTATTCACAAACGCTCCCAATACCGCAGCGCCGTTATTAGCTTTTATAATAAAACCGACAAGCGAGCCATTGATATTTGGCAAGTCAGCTTTATACATTTTATTGTCGTTATCCCATGCAAAATTTGAATATGGGATATTTATCAAATCAACGCTTTTTTTTACAGATTCACTAAACATTCACCTCACCCCCTTATAATCAACTTAACGCTCACAGGGCTGCTCTGTGCCGGGAATGTAATGATAAGAGTTCCGAGTGTGCTGTCATCTATCGCGGTCCAGTTGAGACCAGCCTGATTGGTCATTATCTGAACATTGCAGTTTGCCGTTATTGCTGCATTTGTGAAAGTCACCTGTGTGCTACCTGCTGCCAACGTCTGAACAAGCTCCACGGGCTTATCATCTTTCGCTTCGATCTGATCCGTGAGATCGTTTGAAGGATCGCAGTTTGTTCCCGGAGTGATCGTTCCGTTCTGGGAGATCGCAGCTGTCGCAGTGTAAAGGATATTGTTATAGTAAAACTGATCTCCGATGGAATAACCCTGAGAAGCTGTGGATGATTCTTCAACAGGAGCAACGTCTGTCTTATCTACTTTTGCATTGTCTCCGCTTACGTTTTCCCATTTCGATGAATTGGAATTGTATTGCAAAAAGTCTCCATCTGCCAAGGATGTAAGCGTTACATCTGAAAGAGTGGAGATCGCCGGCACTCCGATCGTTTGAGCGTAATACTTGGCGTTGTTGTGATATGTTGGATCTGTCGAAGGAACCGGGGTTCCGTTTCGCTCACCAACAGCCCAAGCCTCTGCATCTTCTTCGCTCTGAGCAGCTGCGCTTGCGCTTCCGGAAGCATTGGATTCGCTTGTTCCGGCATTTGTTGCGCTTGTGCTTGCTTCTCCGGCGTAATATTTCGCGTTATTGTGATATGTTGTATCTCCGCTTGAGACAGGAGTTCCACCGCGCTCACCAACAGCCCAAGCCTCTGCATTTTCTTCACTTGAGGCTGCATTTAACTCGCTACTGCTTGCAGCTGTCGCGCTATCTCCTGCGGTGCCGGCGTAATATTCAGAGTTATTGTGATATGTTGGATCGCCGCTTGTGACAGGAACACCGCCACGCTCACCAACAGCCCAAGCCTCTGCATCTTCCGCAAGAGTTCCAACACTTGCAGCTGAAGCTGCTGCCTCGTCAGCGTAATACTTGGCGTTGTTGTTATATGTGGGATCTGTTGAAGGAACAGGCTGACCGTCTTTTGTTCCGACTGCGTAGCCTTCCGCTCTGTCCGCGTCCGCATCTATCTGGGCGATTATTCCCTGGATCTGCTCGGCAAGCTCTGCTGCCTCTTCTATCAAAGGAAGCTCTGTCTCAGATATGATCGTGTCATCAGCAAGCGCCGCGGGCTCAACAAAGATGATGAAGTTGACGGTCGCGATCCTGTCATCGCCCTGGGAAAGAACGAGCTCACAAGGAACTTCACCGCTCACCGCTGTCATCTGCTGCGTGATGTCGATCTCGGCGATATTGGATCCGGCTGTAACTGTTGCCGCATATTGAAAGCCCATTCTATCGGGTTTTGTTCCCTGAACAACTCCCGTCACTCCGCTCGGCACACTGAAAGCCTGATTGCCGTTATAGATAGCCATGTGAAGAGTCCTTGTTCCGGAATCGTACTGGCTGACATTTACCCGCGGAAGCACTTGTCCGGGGATTAGATTAAGATTGATCGATTGTGTTATCATTTGAGCCCTCCAAACTATCAAAGAGTTGACTTGTTTGCTTTAGTGCCTCGTTTTCTTTCTTTAGCTCCTCGATCGAAGCCATCTGTTGAACGATCGCATTCGTGTAATCATTGGCCCTCTCGCGTTCAAAATATGCGCTCACATCCCGAAGGATCATGCACATAAGATCGGCGGGAAGATCATGCTCTTTTTGCACTTCTATGAGCGTCTTTTTGATGTCCTCCGTGGCCTTTGAGCATATTATTGTCATGGGAACCGTTGACGATATCTTCTCCATCAAAGATCCTCCACATGAGCCTTAAATGTCTGTATATTCTCGTCGCATTCCTCTTTGTATGCTTCGTATAATGTAGGTGACTGGATGTTGATATTCATCTGGACCGTTCCTTCTTCTGACTTCTGCGCATACATGCTCACCGCTGTTGTGCTTTCAAGCTGAATCGTTCCTGTTAATATTTTCGATTTGGTTTCCTTGTACATGTGCTCCCTCCTTAAGAGATTGATTGAATTAAACCGTCAGCGGAGTTGATCGCTCCGTTACTTGCCGAGACTGCTTTTGAGTATGAAATATCTTGTTGCATAAGATTGAACGCATAATCTATTCTATCGGTGGATTTGCTTAATGAATATTGTGAATCGGGAATGTAAGCAGATCCATTAAGTGTTACATATCCGCCTCCAGATGGTACATTTCCGGAGACAGAAAATTGCACATTATTGTATCCTGTACTGCTAGATAATGAGGCATCTGTCACAATATTCTTTGATCCGCCAGTATATCCTGTTAATATATGACCAAGGGAAGCGCTGTCGTAGCTTATGCTTTTAACGAACGAAGTAGCTCCGCTCACGCCAACGACTCCATTGAGCGCGAGCTTTCCGACAATGTTAAAATACCCGTTGCCGATCTCAAGAGCTGCCGACTGTGTTCCATCGGTCTTATAGCCCGTGATGGTTCCTTTATCAAGAACGAGCTTTCTTCCGTCCGATGTGATCGATGTGATCTTTCCATCATTCGCAAGTGTAAAATATGTGGAAGTGATCGTCAGATTCTTCGACGAGAGAGCTCCCGTTGCCAGATTAAAAGTCGTGTTTGCATTTTCATCCTGAAGAACACCGGCTTTTATTATGTTGGCGTTAAGTGTTCCGGTATCAATGAAGTCGGCTACAAAATGCCCATCTATTGTCCACGCCGTTGTAAAAGGTCCGTTATATCCTGACGTTGAGAAGCCGATGCCGTTAAGATTCATACGGATGACATTGACCGCCGTGGAGATGTCGTCAGTGTCCATGATAAGGATCTCTTGCGGCTCACCGTCCGCGTTTGTATTAAAAACAACATGACCGCCGAGCCCGCCCTGGATGAGCTTTGTTGCTCTGGCGATCGCTTTCTCCATGTGAGTAGTCTGTTCTTGCTCCGCGTTGTTGATCTCTCCGTCAAAATAATTGTTAAGGCTGTAATAAGTATCTCCCAGTGTTATCGCGTTATATCTTTCCTGAAGAACGTTGTAGTCAGTTCTTACAACCTTTGTCGTGAAGTCTATTCCTAAAGGTTCATATAAGACATGGACCACATCGCACATCTTCACTCTTTCAAGCGATGCTATGTGCTTGTATTCTTCCGTGTTCCATAAAGCCACAAAAGAAACGGTGATGTTATTGTTAAGCTTCCAGCCTTCATTGGATGAAATGTAAGCATTTGCCGCACTTCTAAGATCTGACTCCGTAGGAGCTTCCGCAAAGTCTCCCGATAGGTCAACAGGCTTAACGATATAAAACGGATAATCACTTGCATGCGCTGACATTATCGCCTTTTCAGGAAGCGTCATGACCGAATCGCCATCTGTCCAAAACGGAACTATTCCGGTGTAAACCTCTGTCATATCGATAACGTCTTTTATATCCGTTATATTCTTTCCATATCGGAGCGTTACGCCGTTATCGGATCCCCTATTCTGATGCAAGATGACGTTAAAACGCGAGAACTCAAGATCTCCCGTTCCATATACGTCAAGAACAGAATCGGAATATCCTCCGAGCATTTCCCTTATAGCTGTCGGAACCGCAACAGTATATCCAACTGTACTTGTGAGATCTGTTGTAAATGAAAAAGGATTCGTTGTCGCCGATTTGCTCGGAATCGTTGAAAAAAGCTCCTGAATCGTTCCGGCCGTGAAAGGCATGACTGTGATCCCGTTAAGCCTGTAAGATATATGTTCCGCTTTTATGGTACAGATGCCGTTTATAGGTTTTTCGATCCTATAAATATCAAATGGTTCCGTAAGCCCTCCGTCATGAGGCTGCGCAAGAATGATCCTTCCTTCCTGAATATCTGAGAAATGGATCCCGGTGATCGGGTAAGTCATCTCAAGCTCATAGATGCCATTCCTCTCTTCTGTGACCTTGCAGCTGACCGCATCAGACAGCCTTCCGAGGCCGTTTGATGTGAATGTTGATTCAGTTCCTTCGTAAAGTATAGGAATCATATGATAAACCACCTCGGCGTAATTTCTATCTTGGTAAGATTCCCCGTCAATGCAACGTTAGTTGTTCCGGGATTCAATGTGATCTCACCTGTGAATGAAACGTCCTTATTGCAATTCGTAGCTCCCTTATATGCATCCATGATCTCGCAATCAATGTCCACATATGTGCTTATTGAGCTTATCGTTATAGTTTCTGAGCCAATCCCTACTGTTCCGGCTCCTGTACCATATACTCTAAGCATTGGCTTTGAAGCAAACTCCGTCCGATTGAATACCGCTCCTAACGTTAAGATCTCGATCGTTTCCTCTCCGCTTTTCAAAAAGCGCTGCGGCTTACAATCAAATTCGAGCGTGAATTTGCCTGACCTGTTCATATATCCGCGTGTTTCGATGTTCGGATTTGATTTAAACCTTCCCATTCTAAACTCATAGGGATGATATGAATCTTCAAGTCTCTGATAACCGATCTGGGATCCGGCAAAGTTTAAAAAATCTCTGATTTTGGAGGGAAGATTTTCTGTAATATAAGCCGGATATTTAACGGTTATATTTTTGAAGTTTCCCAGATCAAAAAGGAGATTGCCGTTTCTTCCGGCAACCTCCTGCGTTGTTACATTTCTCTCAGGAGCTGAGTATGTGCTTTCGCCTGAGATGAATATTCCAAAGTCAAAAGTGCTTCTACCGTTAAAAGTTAGATAGTGCCTCATCCGAATGCAACTCCTCTCCTTACTATGTTATTTGTGATCCTCTGCTCGATCACATCGGCAAGCTCACCGATATCCTGACCCTGAGCGCCGTAGATATTTATATTGAATGTGTTTGTTGTAGGTCCTGACAACATCTGTCCGCCTGCCTGCGGAACCATCGTCTGAGCAAGTCCGTTCATTGCTTCCGCAACCTTCGGGATCCCCTGGCTGATTCCATTTGCGATCATATCCATCATGTCAGGCATGTATGTGTGGAAATCCGAAAGAGGACCCACATCCGGCTCTGAGAAATGGATATAACTTGAGATCAATCCCGCAACCTCTGAGATCTTTGTTCTAAGCGCATCGATCTTCTTCTGGATTCCATCAATGAGATTCTGGATCATTTCCTTGCCCCAGTTATAGAACTTTCCGGGAAGCTCTCTGATATAATCAACTGCTGCCTCTATGCCGTTGACGATCGTGCTCTTAACAGCGTCGATTCGTTCCTTGACTCCTGTCTTGATCTTGTCGAAGATCTCTTCAAACTTGAGCTTTATATTTGTAAGTGTTGTTGTTATCCATGTCTTGATCGCATTCCATATCGTGAATATCGTTGTTTTTATCGCATTGATCGCGTTAAGCACGATAAGCTGGATTCCGGTCCATATATTTCTGAATATCTCTTCAAGATTTATTCCAAAGGCGCTAAAGAAGCCCGTAACATATGCAATATGAGCCTGTATAAATGCAAGCATTCCATTGAGCCAGTTTTGAATGGCTGCAAGGAAATAATTTGCTGCTCCTTCAAGATCGCCCTGAAGCAATGCGATGAATGCATGGATTATGTTGCTAATAAACTCGATGATGTTGGTGATCACGTCAATGATCGGGCCTGCTGCGTTAGCTATTCCGGAAGCTACTCCGGCAATGAGCATGAAGATTGCTTCAAATACGGGCTCAAGCGTTGTCATCAGATCCCCAAAAGCCTGACCAAGTTTTGAAAGTGCTTCCTTAACTTTCTCGATCGCCGGGCTCATATTCGCAAAGGCATTCTGGACCGCATTTCTAAAATCTTCGTTTGTGTTATAAAGATATATAAATGCAGCCGTTAAGGCAGCGATCGCAGCTATAACAATGCCGACGGGGCTTGCTATCGCGCTAAGAACGCCGGAGATTCCGCCCGCACTTGATATAAATGAGCCTATTCCTTTGACTGCTTTACCAAATACGCTCACAGTGCTTCCGATCCCTGATGTGAGCTTTCCTATTACCAAAAGAACCGGTCCGATCGCAGCGGCTATCGCTGCAAATTTTATGATCGTTTTTTTCTGATCTTCATCGAGGCTGTTCCATTTCTCAATAAGCCCCTCGATCTTTGTCATAAGCTTCTCAACATATGGCATCAGGATCTCTCCGATGCTTATTCCTACATCTTTGAAGCGTTCTTTTAGCTGGCTCATTTTGGCCGCCATTGTGCCATATCTTTTCTCTGCTTCCGCAGCAAGTGCATTGTTTTCTTCGTATGCTCTCGAAGATGTATCAACCGCATCTCCTAAGAGTCCGGAAGCAAGTGCAAGAGATTGGAGCATATTGCTCTGACGGATTCCGCCAAGGCCGAGCTCGTCAAGGACAAGAAGCGCATTCTCTCCTTTTTCATCCAAAGAGCCTAAACCGACGATAAATGCTTCTAGAGCTTTCATCGGTTCATTCTGCCATGTTTTTGCAAATTCCTCGGCTGACATGTTCGCAATATTAGCGATCGATTCAAGGTTTTCCGTTGAACCATTTTCAAAATCAGCTATGGACTGAGAGATCGTTTTAAGTGTCTGGGCCATCGCTGTGCCGCCCGCTTCGGCTTGTATGCCTACCGAGCTCATGGCTGTTGCAAGTCCAAGGATATCCGTTGATGTCAATCCTGCAATGGTTCCCGCTGAAGCCATACGTGTGGCCATCTGAACAATCTCGGATTCTGATGTTGCGAAATTATTACCAAGCTCAACGATCGAGGAGCCTATCTTGTCAACGTTTTCAGTTTCCTCGCCCGTGATATTCATAAATCTGGCGAGGTTCGTCGCAGCTTCTTCAGCTGTCAGATTGGTCGTGTCACCGAGCATGATCATTGTCTCGGTGAAGTTTGTCAGATTTTCAACGCCTTCAACACCGAGCTGTCCTGATATCTCCATGACTCCGGCGATCTCTTCCTTGGAAGAAGCTGTCTCCGTTGCCATCTTTTGGATGTTCTTTGCAAGTTGAGCATATTCTTCATCTGTGGCGTTTACTGTCTTTTGAACGCCCGTGAGAGCGGTTTCCCAATCAACTGCTGCCTTAAAAGAAGCGCCAAAAGCTCCCACGATCGGCATTGTTACTTTTGCGGTAAGACTTGAACCGATTCCGGCAAGCTTATCACCTACGCCTTTGATCTTATTGCCGACTTTTTCGATCTCTTGGCCTGCAAGCTGCATCTGTGTTCCAAGAACCGAAGAAGATTGTCTTGCCTGCGCTTCAAGATCCCTGAGTGCTTGAGTGTCAAGGTCGATCTGGATCTGAAGATTTCGCGCAGCTTCAGAATTGGCATCGAAGCCTTCTGTGTTCTTCATCTGCGCAAGAGCTTCTTTTTCAGTATCAAGTTTCTTTTTGGTGTTTTCGATCGCATTTGCAAGCTCGACTTGCTTATCTTTTAAAAGATCAGTGTTCCCCGGATTAAATTTAAGAGCCTTGTCGATATCTCTCAAATTCTGCTGTGTTTTGTTGATCGCCTTGTCAACGTTGGAGAGCGCTTTGACGAGTTTGGTGCTATCGCCATCTATTTCGATCGTTATACCTTTGATTCTGCCAGCTGCCATATGCTACTCCTAAAATCTATCAAAATCGGCTTGTGAAGCTACTTCTTTATATTTAAAACTGTCGTTGTCCAATTCCGTTAAAATATCAATGATAACTCCATAATCAAGAACATCCAGGTCAGACAACCGAAGTCCGCCCTGGATGCATCTTAAGATATACAACGGTGTATTTAATTCTCTTTCAGTTTTTCTTTTCTTTTTTTTTAGGTTCCGATCGAGTCTCCATGTTTCCCGTATATAGGTTTACGATCTGATCGGAAGCGTTAAGGATGTCCATCGGTCCAAACTGCTCAAGCCATGTCACATATATATCCTGATTTAAGCAATTAAGATCAGCTTTGCCTTCTTTTGCTTCAGCTGCCTTCGCCATAATAAAGGCAAGCTCGGGAAGGCTGTCCATGGCTTTGACCGCATCTTTTTGAGCTTCGTTAAACTCTGAAATAAGATCTTTTCCAAAGATCATCTTGTATCTTATTGGTGTTGCTCCGTTGGCAAGCATAGGAATGGTGATATCACCGATTTTTATCTCTTTGTACATGTTACTCCCTCCATTTGTTAAGTTGTGATCACAGGCGTGCCTGAAGGCTGATAAACTGCCGAGAACCAGTTTGTATAAGGCGTATCTGTCTCATTGCAACGTGCCTTGATAACGTCTGCATCAAGAGAAGCGTTGTGAATTGCCACAGCTGTGATCTCAAGAGTCTCTGTCTGAGGCTCGATCTCTTCCTCGGTTGTTGCACCGGAAACAGAGGGCCTTGTTGCAGAGCAGTTATACAATACATGTCTTGTCGCATTTGCATCTCCCTCAAACTGGAAGAGAAGTGCGAAGTTGACGGTCTTTGCTCCGGCATCCTCGACAAGCACTCCGTTGTCGTCTAAGATATCGCCGAGCACGTCCTTTCTGAATGAGTCAGGGATAAGAGCGGACTCAAAATCTCCTGAATATCCATTATTTGACTGACCGATCCAGTAGTCGATATTGTCGGCTCTGAATTTGGTTGTCTCACCTTCAGCGTCAAGCGAAAGGTTGACAGCTCCGGGCCATGCAACGGGAGTTGCATAGGTTGCTGTGTTTGTTGTAGCGTCAATCGTGGCTACACTGTAATATACATTTTTTAAGCCGTATTTTACTTTATTAGCCATTAATCAATACCTCCATTTCATAAGCTATTTGCCACATTTTCTCTGATTCAATATAATTCTCTTCTTTGTAGTAAGTAAGGCCGTTTGATGAAAGTACACTTTCAACAGCGGCCTCCGCACTGAAATCTTTTTCGTCTGTGTAAAGCTCGACGTTGATTCTTTCTATTCTCTGGTAGTTGCTCTCATCTGCATAAAGATCATCTGTCTCAACAAAAAAGAACACGACATAAGGACAAGGCTGTGCCGTTCCTTCAGGGAATTGAAAATAAGCATATGGATATCCGATGGATGCAACCATCGTCGCTATTTCTTTATGAGTCATTTTTACCCCCTGTTAAGATTTTTCTTAAGTCTGTTCTCGAATTCCTTGATCGCCCATTCTTCAACGGTCTTGATGTGAACAATGGCTCTCGTTTCTCCTACTTGTCGCCCTCCGCTTCGCAGTACATGACCAAACTCCAAAAGATGCGCAAGGTTATAGGTTCCCTTTTTGCCGTAAACAGTGGCTCCGGTCTTATATCGCTTTTTATCAAGCGTATATGTCCATCCTTTTGAATATCTGTGTTCAGTCGCGCTCTGAGATCTCGGAGATTCTTTTCTTAGCTTCTGAGCAGCTTCCTTTGCAACTTCTTGAACAACCTTCTCAGTTACTTGGATAACCTCATCGCTATATTCTTCTAAGCATTGCCTTATTGCGCTTTCAAGCCCATCTTTGAGATTTATTCTTGAATTTGCTGTGCTCAAAGAAATCACCTCACTCCGTAGTTGTCGGAGCTGTTACTGTGCCGCCTTTACGCTCAACATAAAGCTCCACCTCGTCGGTCCTTCTGTGATAAGTTCTATAAACCGAATAGCGATTATTATTGAAAACCACAATCGGCTCATCGTTGTAGTCTCCAAAAAACACGGTGAATTTAAGTTCAGGGTTTAAACCGTTTCGACCGCCCTCAAAAAATTCAGACATAGAAACGGAGTCAACTTGGGCATACACAGTCTTTTTACTCTCAGATTGTCTCCAAACGCCAAAAGCGTCCTGCGTTTTCGTTATACTGATGAGATCTATTGTTGTGCTTCTATCCATGTTGTGTACCCCGTCGCCATTGAAAGCTGCGCTTTTTGCTCGTCGTAACTTGCCTTTAATCGGTCATACTCGTCCGGCTCTCCAAAATGGATCTTGCAATATGTTATTATCGCCCTGGTAATGATCGCATCAAAAGCGTTGTCGGTCGTGACCGGAAGATCTACGCCGGCAATCCCAAGATCAATCTTTGCCGCTTCGATAAGATCTGAGAGCTCTGAGTCGAATGATTCTGTTGTTATTCTGAGCGCAAGTTTTACTTTCGTTAGCATTTTTTCACCTCATTAAAGCCAATGATGCTATTTGCATATAAATCCTCATATTCAGGATATACAGTGATGTGACCAATGTGACCGAGCCAAACTCTGGGCTCCGCCCATAATTCAATCCCGGCATCTCTTGCTCTTTTACAAAAGGCAAGATCTTCTCCCAGCTCCTTCATCGGGAAGAAAGCAGTTCCGTTTATGGTGTATACCTTCTCGGCAACTTTCGTTTCCATGAGAACGCAAGCGAATCCACATCCGCCGATCTTAAAGGTTCCGTTAGGATAATCATGACCTTCCCATCTATCGACAGCCGGCCATATCTCTTTAAAGATGCAGCTTACATGTGGAGCTCTTCTTGCGTGTGCGATTCCTGTCACAAAAGGTTTTCCGGAAAGCATAAGATTTTCCAGAAGATCCTCGTTAAAGATCATGTCGGAATCGAGCCAGAGAATATGTGTAAATCCTTGATCAATCGCCATCTTTGCAAGCTTATCCCTGCCTACATAGACAAGGGTTCCGCCCTGGTATATGACTTCAAAATCAATTCCGTCCTCGTCAAGCCTTCTGATCAGTTTCGTGAGGCATTGAACAAATTGGAAATGCATATAGTCATATGTGGGAATAGCAATCATCAACTTCATTTCTTTTTACTCTTTTTCTCCGTTACTTTTTCGGGTTTTTTTGTGATATCAGCCTTCTCAATCTTTTCTGCGGTTTCCATCTTGTCAGGCATTTTGACAGCTACCTCAACAGCGGAACCAACTGACACAAGGAAATTAAATTCAGCCGGGGAGACATCTATGATCTCCCCAGCCTTATGAATTATCCTTGCATCTCTTAAAAGTCTTACTTTCATCAGGTTGTTGATGAAGGCTTTGCAATGTTGCAGAATCTTCCGCATGCTGTCAATGCGTGAGCTGCATACTGGCGGCCTACGATCTTAACCATATCTTCTTCTGCTTCTGAAAGGTCATCATATTTGATAACGATTCCATCGCCTTCAGGATAATTGACCTGAACACCGCGAAGATCTCCGATTGATGCGTAAACCGCATTAGCTGCTGCGCTATCATATGCGGGATATTCGCTTGAGAATGCAACAGGGAAGCCTCTGAAGGGATCAAAAGCAAAGTTGCCTGCTGCCTGTGCAGCAACAAAGTTTGCATATGTAAGCTTATTCATGATGATAACAGGATTTGCTGCCTCATCTGAAAGATTTGCAAAAGCGTTTGCAAATGTTGTTACTGAAGGAGCTTCTGTGATCTTTGCAACTGAAGCTGCTGAAGATGTTGCACTTGTGGGCGCATTCTTTACATCATCAACAACAAGAGCTGCAAGCTTCTTCACGATCTGATATGTGAGCTCGTCGTAAATGTAGCGAACAAGTGTCTCTCCGCCCATTGCGATCGCTTCATCAGATACATGGATCCATTTCTTGATGTTCTTAGGGATCATTGTAACGATTCCAAGAGTAAGGTTCTCCTCTGTGGGCGCTGTTGTGCCTTCATCGTGAACATATGCTCCATCAGCTGAAAGCTCGAATGCAACATTGAGATTTCCGCGGATGAATGTTCTTCTTACTCTTGAAAGGATGTCGTCGTTATCCCATGCGGTTCTGATGATCTCGTCTACGATTGTAGGAACGGGAACAACACCGGATGCATCTGTTGTCAGGAGCGCTCTGCACTCGCTGTCATCTTCACTTACAAGATATCTTGCAAATGCATCGATATATTTCTTTGAAGCTCTGATCTCTTCATTTGTTTTCATCTCTTTTCTTTCCTCCTTAAATTCTTTCACAACAGTGCCGGCGCCTTCAGCAATTGCTTTTCTGATCTCCGCCTTCTGTGCTTCGGCTGCTTTTCTTTCCTCAACCTCTGCCTTGATAGATTTCATCTCGGCTTCAAGAGCGTCAAGATCAGCGTTCTCATTATCAACTTCTGAAACAATGGCATTTTTACGAGCTTCAAGCTCTTCCATAGTCATCTCTTTGATCTCCATGATTTATACCTCCGATAAGATTTTGATTTTCTTTTTCTGCATTTCCACTCTGCGCTTCTCTTCCTTTACGCTATCCAGCGATGCTTTTGCACTATCCAGTGCATCAGCGAGGCCGCGAGCCTGAATGGATGTTGCTTCATATGCCGGGAAGGTAACGGCTGAAACTTCCATGACCTGGCTGATCGCCAAGATATGTCTCCTTGGATGTTCGCTCTCAATATCTTCCCATTTATCGCTATCTACTCTAAACATGAAAGACATTCCGGAAATGTCTCCACGCTCAACAGCAGAATAAAGCGCTCTTGCATCAAAATTGTTCTCTGTATCAAGATTTACCCTGATATTCATTCCGATCTCAGGATCAACCATCAGCTGCATTGTGCTGTTTGCGTTGTTGTTCCTTGAACGAGCGAGCGGGATCATATCAGTGTTATGATTGACCAAGAATCTTACATCTCTAAGATCAGCGCCATTCAAGGCACCTCTGTCGATCATCTCGTCATACCATCCAAGATCGGTCCAGCTATCATATACGATCGGAGTGCCTTCGAGATAATTCCCGCGCTCCTCATCATTGACAGCTCTAACCTCAAAATTAAAGGCCCTTATTTCCATTTTGTCAGTGTTCATCTGTATTCCTCCGTTTATCTCCATTGCATTATTTGAGTTTCATTGTCGATATCACATGAGTAGTCGTTTATTACTGTATAATTTGAAAAATCTATCCAGTTTATGCGAGTCTCTTTGATGACTTGCCAGAGCTCCCAAGATATTGGATGCCTTGTGAATGCACCTTCATCGCAAAGCCTCCTGATCTCATGTATCGCTTCCCGGAAGTGCTTTTGATTCTTTACCTTGAAAGCAAAGGGCTCGGCGTAGTTCTTTGGATAATTCCTTGCAAAAGGCGGAGCCGATGCAAAAAATTCAATATCATCCGTATCTGTATCAACTATCTTTTGAATGGCCTCATCGCTGAAGAATACATCGCCGAATACATAACAAGTCGGCTCGTCTG
>Ga0265300_10001103_pt1 | contig 26356 bp, 43 predicted proteins | sample AusTroGonzalo_MG_FD_193482 | JGI IMG/M metagenome (GOLD analysis project Ga0265300, IMG submission 193482) | Bovine rumen microbial communities from tropical cattle in Woodstock, Queensland, Australia - Gonzalo_03 | ecosystem: Host-associated > Mammals > Digestive system > Stomach > Rumen ...
CTCGATTCTTTAACAAATCACTCTCTTTTAATCTGATTCACGAGGAGATATGGCTAAAAAGAGCAAAGATAATTGGATATATGGGTACTATCAGAAGATAAAGGATGGCTCTGTTACTGTAGGTCGCTATATAGAGCTTATCATGACATATCTGGTCGAGGGATTGGAGTCAAAACAATTCTTTTATGACCAGAAGAAGGCAAATTCTGCGATTGAGTGGATTGAGACTCATGCATTCCACACAGAAGGCAGGATGGCACCTAATCCGTTAAAGTTGGAGCTTTGGCAGAAGGCTTTTGTAGCTGCTTTGTTCGGAATTGTCGATTCTGATGGCAAAAGGCAGTTCAGAGAGGCAGTTTTGATAGTTGCGAGGAAAAATGGTAAGTCATTACTCGCAGCAGCCATTGCAAAGTATGAATGGTGGGTAGATGGTGGATTTGGAGCAAAGATATACAATATTGCTCCGAAATTAGACCAAGCCGACATCATATACAACAATATTTGGCAGATGACTCTCCTTGATCCGGAGTATCAGGAGTTAAAAGAGGAGTTTTCGGTCAGAGATACACATAATCAGAAAATCTTGGATGATTCAATGCTTCCAAGACATAGACAATCTGATTTGTATATCCTTGGTACTAATTCGACAGTAAGGAAGATCGCTTTTAGTGCTAAGAAGTCAGATGGATTCAATCCAAGCCTTTGTATCTGTGATGAGATTGCATCATGGCAAGGAGATGCAGGACTAAAACAGTATGAGGTTATGAAATCTGGTATGGGAGCCAGAGAAGAAGGCATCCTGTTGTCATGCTCCACAGCCGGATACGTCAATGATTCCATTTATGATGAGATTTTCAAGAGATCAACAAGATTCCTACTCGGTGACAGCAAAGAAAAGAAGCTGTTGCCGTTTTTATATACCATTGATGACATTGAAAAATGGAATGACATCAATGAGTTGAGGAAAAGCAATCCCAATCTCGGTGTGAGTGTGTCAGTTGACTTCATGCTTGAGGAAATAGCGATTGCAGAAGGCTCTTTAAGTAAAAAAAGTGAGTTTATCACAAAATACTGCAATCTGAAGCAATCATCAAGTCTTGCTTGGCTTCCTGCACAGGTAGTCGAGAAGATGAGCGGAGATCCGTTAGATCTGGAAGACTTTAGGAGCAGTTATTGTGTTGCCGGAATTGACCTGTCACAGACAACAGACCTTACAGCGGCAACAGTGGTAATCCAAAAGGATGGAGAGTTGTATGTGTTTGCCAAGTTCTGGCTGCCTTCCGAGAAGATTGAGGAAGCGACCTTGAGAGATGGTGTGCCATACAACATATACATCCAGAGAGGGTTGCTTGAGCCTAGTGGTGATAACTTCGTGGATTATCACGATTGTTATAGATGGTTATTGGAATTGGTGGAGCAATATGAGATCCTGCCACTTATGGTCGGATATGACAGATACTCCGCTCAATATCTGATACAAGACCTTGAGACATACGGATTCCGAACAGATGATGTGTATCAGGGTGACAATCTTTGGGGAGTCCTTCAGGAGATGGAAGGATTATTCAAGGATAACAAGGTCCATATCGGAGACAATGACCTATTAAAGATACATTTGCTGAATGCTGCAATCAAAATGAGCGTTGAGCGTGGCAGAGGCAAGCTAATTAAGATCAATCCTAATGGGCATATTGATGGATGTGCTGCTTTGGCTGATGCATTTTGTGTCCGTCAGAAGTGGTGGAATGAGATTGGAGACAGATTATTGAATGAGGTTTGAGTATGGGTTTATTTGACATTTTATTCGGCAATAGACCAAAGGTGAAACAGGAAAAAATCAAAGCATTCAAGATGCTTAATGGTTATGAGCCTAAGTTTACATCATGGGGTGGAGAAATATATGAATCGGAGCTTGTAAGGGCAGCAATCAATGCGAGAGCGGTCCACATAAGCAAGTTAAAATTCGACATATTAGGCTCGGCAAAACCTGCACTGCAAAAGAAGCTCCAAAAAGGTCCGAATCAGTATCAAACATGGTCACAGTTCTTATATCGAGTATCAACTATCCTTGATATACACAATACCGCTTTTCTGGTACCGATATTTGACCAATATGGAGAAGTGAGCGGAATCTTCTGTCCAATCCCTCAGCAGACATCCATTGTTCAGTATGAGAACAAGCCTTATCTCCGGTATGAGTTCGGATGGGGTGAGAGAGCTGCAATCGAAATGGAGAATTGCGGAGTCCTGACCAAGTTCCAATACAAGAGTGATTTCTTCGGAGAGACCAACAGAGCATTATATCCGACAATGGATCTGATCCATATTCAGAATCAGGGCATTGAGGAAGGTGTTAAGTCTGCTGCGACTTACAGATTCTATGCTCAGGTCAATAACTTCTCCAAGGCAGATGACCTTGCAAAAGAACGCAAGAGATTTACGGAAGAAAACTTCAGCCGAGAAGCCGAGGGTGGTGGATTATTACTCTTCCCTAATACATACACAAACATCAATCAGGTCAAGACAGATCCTTATGTAGTTAAGGCTGATGAGATGAAACTGATTGAGGCAAATATATATCAATATTTCATGGTAAATGAGGATGTACTGACCAACAAAGCCTATGGTGATGCATGGTCGGCATTCTATGAAGGTGCGATAGAGCCATTTGCAATACAGTTCTCCGAGGTAATGACCAGAATGTTATTCACTTTCAGAGAACAAAGCAGTGGCAATATGGTTATGCTCACAGCCAACAGGCTTCAGTACATGACCAACAATGATAAGTTGAATGTATCAAGCCAATTGCTTGATCGTGGTGTTATGAGCATAAATGACATCAGAGAGATATGGAACTTGCCACCTGTTGATGGTGGTGATGTAAGGATTATTCGTGGTGAATACTACGATGCCAATACAAAACTAGGTGAGGAGGAAGATGAGAATGGCTGATAAGAATGTTGAAATCAGAGCTTTTAATTTTGAAGTCAGAGCCAATAACGATGAAGAGCATGGAACATTCCTTGAAGGAACTCCTATCGTGTATGACTCTTGGACAGATCTCGGATGGTACGATGAGATGATTGACAGAGGAGCACTTGCAGATACGGACCTGCGTGATGTTAGATTCCTTATCAATCACAATACCGATATGATTCCGCTTGCAAGGAGTCGCAATAACAATGAGAACAGCACAATGCAGATGTCTGTGGATGATGAGGTTGGCATGAAGATCAGAGTCAATCTGGACACAGAAAACAATGCAGAAGCAAAGGCACTTTATTCTGCTGTTGAGCGTGGAGACATTTCCGGAATGTCTTTCATGTTCACTGTAGATGGTGATAGATGGGAAGACATTGACAGTGAGCATCCTCAGAGACATATCTTGTCAATCAGCAAGGTATTTGAGGTATCCGCTGTTACATTCCCTGCATATGAAGCAACATCAATCCAAGCAAGAGGCTTGTCTGATGCATTGGACAATGCAAAGGCATCGCTGGAGAGCGTTAAGGCTGAGCAGAGGAAGATGGAACTTCAGAAACAGAAGATAAGAATATTATTGGAGGTATAAGTCATGAAGATTAATGAAATGACAATTGAAGAGCTTGAAGCTCGTAAGATCGAGATAGCTAATGAGCTTGAGACCGAGGGTGCAGATCTTGATTCCCTTGAGACCGAGACAAAGTCTATCAATGCAGAACTCGAAAATCGCAAGGCAGCAGAGGCACAGAAGGCTGAGATAAGAGCAGCCGTTACAGAGGGTGCCGGATCTGTTGTGGCAGAATTTAAGGAGGAAAGAAAAGAGATGAAGAAGACTAATGAAGAGATCAGGGCATCTCAGGAATATGTTGATGCCTTCGCAAGATACCTTGTATCAGAAGATGACAGAGAGTGTAGAGCACTGCTTACAGTAGATGCTTCTGGAACAGTTCCTGTTCCGGCTATCGTTGATGACATCATCAGAACAGCATGGGAGAATGAGGACATCCTCTCAAGAGTTAAGAAGACCTATATCAAGGGCAATCTCAAAGTTGCATTTGAGCTTTCAGCAGATGGTGCTTATGTTCACAATGAGGGAACAACAGCTCCTACAGAAGAGAGCCTGTCACTTGGTATCGTTACCATGATCCCTAAGAACATCAAGAAGTGGATTCATGTATCTGATGAAGCAATCGCTATGGGTGGTGAGAGCCTTGTTCGTTACATCTACAATGAGCTTACATACCAGATACTCAAGAAGCTTTCTGCTCTTGTTGTAGCTGATGTTGCAGGAGCAAGCACTTCAGCAGATGCTGATGAGTGTTCAGTTGCTAAGATCACTGAGGCTCCTTCAGTAACCACATTTGCAACAGCTTTTGCTAACCTTTCTGACGAGGCAAGCAATCCTGTTATCGTTATGAATAAGCTTACATATGCTAACTTTGTTGCAGCACAGGCAGCAGGTAACTTCTCATTTGATCCCTTCAGAGGTTTCCCTGTAGCATTCTCAAGTGCACTTCCTGCTTATGATAGTGCAGATACAAACGCTGTATACGCATTCATAGGCGATATGAGCGGTGTCCAGGTCAACTATCCTGAAGGCGATGGCATTGTTATCAAGTATGATGATGTTACCGAGGCCGAAAAGGATATGGTTAAGATCGTTGGAAGACAGTATGCAGCTCATGCACTGACAGCGTGCGGAAGATTCTGCAACATTGCTAAGCCTTCTGGCACAACAGCATAATGAAGGTAAAGCTGTTAAGAGATGCAAGAATAAATCACAAGGCGGGAGAGATTGTTGATGTCTCTCCTGCTGAGTGTCATTTTCTTGTATCGGTAGGATCTGCGATAGAGGTTGCTGTCAAATCTCCTGTCAAAGCAGAGACCGCAGTAAAGGTTGAGAAGAAGACTATCACGGAGAGTAAAACTACAACAAAGAAAAAATGAGACTATTGATTGCTATTCCAACATACGATTATATGCATTATCAGTTTGTGGAGTGCTTAACTAAGCTTATCCGCAAATTGGATGAAGATGAGATTAATTATCAGCTCGCTTATCAGGGTGGCACTTTGGTTTATGTCGGAAGAGATAAATTGGCAAAGAGGGCAATTGAAGGAAACTTCAGCCATGTTCTCTGGCTCGATTCCGATATGATATTTACAGAAGATTTGCTTGATGATCTCATGTACTCTGGCAAGCCTTTTGTCACAGGTATCGCTCATGGAAGAAGGGCACCTCATGTAAGTTGCATCTTTAACAAGATTTATCCATCTATTGATAGGTGGGAAGGTCATGACTATCCATCCGGAGCATTCAAAATAGCTGGATGTGGATTTGCCTGTGTTCTTATCAAAACTGAGATAATCAAGGCAGTTTATGAGAAAAATGGCACTGCATTCTTCCCTATGAGAGAACTCGGAGAAGATCTGGCTTTTTGTAAGAGAGCAACAGACTTGGGGTTTGAGATATGGGCAGAGCCTTCAGTTTGGCTCGGTCACATAGGGCATATAACAGTATATCCTGAGTATCAGGACCAATATGAGAATAGTGTGATTGGTTTCAAAGAGGTAAATAACAATGCTTGAGAAGGTTAAATTGGCTTTAAGAATATCGACAGATGCATTTGATTCTGAATTGACAGGACTCGTTGCCGCTGCAAAGTTGGATTTGGGTATTGCAGGAGTTACTGTTCCTGCGACACTTGATGAGATTGTCGAATTGGCAATCATTACATATTGCAAGGTGCATTTCGGAGAGCCGGATGATTATGACAGATTAAAGGCATCCTATGATGAGCAAAAGGCACAGCTTTCAATGGCAACAGGGTACACTACATGGACAGATCAGATGTAATCAACTTATGCAAAGTGAATAAGGTGCAGGATGATTTTGGACAGTGGGTTGAGACAGTATCCAAGTCACAGGTGTATTGCCAAGTTGACAGCATCACTCAGAGCGAGTTCTTTGAGGGTGGCAGGAATGGACTCAATCCGGCATATAAGTTCGTAATGTTCTATGCCGACTATGACAATGAGCCTATAGTTGAGTACAAGAATGAGACATTCTCGGTGTACCGGACATATCTCAGAAGAGATGACAAAATAGAACTCTATGTCGAGCGGAAGGGTGGTACCAATGATGTCACATTGACACCTTCTGCATAGGTGTTTGATATGGCTAAAAAAGTTACTGTTGATACTTTGGGAGATGCTATCAAGAGCATCCTGAAGGAATATGACAATGATGTATCACGCAACCTTGATGAAATAACAAAAAGAGTCACCAAGGAAGGTGTTAAGGCTCTTAAGTCTGAATCAAAGGCTAAATTCGGAACAACCAAGTCAAGGAAGAAGAAATATGCTGCGACTTGGACATCCACAGTTGAGACAGGCAGACTAAGCACACAGGGCACGATCTACAATACACAAGCAGGACTTCCACACCTTTTGGAGAATGGTCATGCAAAAGTAGGTGGTGGTCGAGTGGCAGGAAGAGAGCACATAAGCACTGTTGAAGATAGGTTGATAAAAGAATTTGAGAGAGAGGTCAGGAGCAAGTTATGACTATGACACACAAGGAAGTTGCAAAAATGGTAAAAGATATAGGTTTACCTTATGCATACTATCAGTTTCCAGAGGGCACTAATCAAAAATTGCCGTTTATCACCTATTTTTATCTTGGTACTAATGATGTTATGGCTGACAATACGAATTATCAGCGTGTTGAGAGGCTTAGCATAGAGTTATACACAAAGAATAAGGATTTCGACAAGGAAGCATTGGTAGAATCTGCCTTGGCTTCTCACGGACTCACTTATATCAGAGAAGATAGCTACATCGACACAGAGAAGATGTGGCAGATAGCTTACGAAATGGAGGTAATTATCAATGGCTAACAAGGTTAAGTATGGACTTTGTAATGTTTACTATGCTGTTGCTACACTCGACTCAAGCAATGTAGCAACATACGGCACTCCCAAGCCTTGGAAGGGTGCTGTGAATCTCTCTCTTGATGCAGAGGGTGGCACAACCAAGTTCAGAGCAGACAATATTGATTATTGGGTAGGTCAGAGCAACAATGGCTACTCAGGAGATTTTGAGTCAGCTCTTATTCCGGATGACTTCCGCAAGGATATACTCGGTGAGCTTACCGACACAGCAGGTGTTCTGGTTGAGGATGCCGGAGCAAAGACAAAGAGCTTCGCTCTCCTGTTTCAGTTTGAGGGAGATGACAAGAATACTCGTCATGTCCTTTATAATTGCACAGCTACAAGACCTTCTGTATCTGGTGCAACCACAGAGGAAGAGACCGAGCCTCAGACAGAGACTCTTACGATCACAGCCGTATCAGTGCATAACAGTGCATTGAACAAGGATGTAGTTAAGGCTAGATGTCTTGAGAACGACAGTCCTTACTCTTCATGGTTTGAGTCTGTATATCAGGCAACCACACTTAGTGCTTAAGCACAGGAGGGCATATGTATAGAGAGATTAAAATTGGTGAACACACTTTGCCTATGAGTGCAAATGGTGCGACACCTATCCGGTATCGAATGATATTCGGTAAAGATCTGATAAGCGAGTTTCAACAGGTTGAGAATAACTACTCTGTAGCAATCGACACCATCTCGGAACTCGCTTTTGTTATGGCACAGGCAGGAAGCAAAGCCGATATGGATAAGCTTAATATGAATGCCTATGTAACATGGCTTGAACAGTTTGAGCCATTTGACCTTACAAATGCAGCCGAGAGCATTGTTGATTTGTATATGAGCAATGCACAGGTCTCAAGTGAGGTCAAAAAAAAAGCCAGAGACGCAGTGAGCGGAAGCTGAACACTGCTCTCTATACATTAAGGTGTATTCAGGTCGGACTTAAACTGTCCGATCTGGATCATCTTGACTATGGATTTGTTCAAGATCTATTTGTTGAACATTCTAACGATGACTATAAGTATCAGCAAAAAGCATCACAAGCTGATTTTGATAAATTCTAAGAGGTATTGTTATGGCAGCAGGTCGAATAAAGGGCATAACCATTGAGATTGGTGGAGATACTACTAAACTCACCAAAGCACTCGCAAATGTTGATAATGCTCTTAACAAGACAAAGACCAATCTCAGAGACATTGAGAAGGCATTAAAGTTCAATCCTAGCAGTACTGCACTTCTAAAAGATAAGCAAGTCGAGCTGTCAAAGGCTATTTCCGAGACAAAAGAGAGAATAAATGCAGAGAAGGAAGCCTATGAGCAGTTATCCAATGCTGATAAGACTCCTGAGAATGTCGAGAAGATGCGACAGCTCAAGACACAGATTGACCTTGATACCGAGGCTCTCCGTCAATTAGAACAGGAAGCCAGACAGAGTGCTTCTGTCCTTGGTACTCAAATGCAAGTAGCAGGAGAGAAGGTCAAGGAAGTCGGTGAGAAGATCAAAGAGGTTGGAGACAAGATTGCTGGCTTCGGTAAGGAAATGACCACCAAGGTCACACTTCCTATTGTTGCAGCAGGAGCCAAGGCAGCAAAGTCATTCTATGCAGTTGATAAGACTATGGTCCTCACTAATGAGACCATGGCAAATACAGCAGAAGAAGCCGAAATGCTTGATAATGCTATGCAGGATGCAGCAAGGAACTCTGTCTATGGTATGGATGAGGCTGCAACAGCCACACTTAACTTTGCCAGAGCAGGACTCAGTGCATCAGAAGCAGCAGACACTTTAGCACCTGCAATGGCTTTGGCAGCAGGAGAAGGTGGAGATCTCGACACAGTATCCGCAGGACTTGTTGCGACAATCAATGGATTTGGTGATTCATTCTCCAATGCAGCCGATTATGCAGATACATTTGCAAATGCTTGTAACAATTCTGCGTTGGACATCAATAGTCTGTCTGAAGCAATGAGCATTGCAGCTCCTATATTCAAAACAGCCGGATATAATGTCAAGGATGCTTCGTTATACATTGGTGTTATGGCTAATGCAGGAATTGAAGCAGGAGAGGCAGCCAATTCTCTTAAGACAGGTATAGCAAGACTTGTTAAACCTGCCAAAGAAGGTGCTGTGGCAATGGAGGCTCTCGGAATTGAGGTTACTAATGCAGATGGCTCAATGAAGGATACTATCACTATCCAGAGCGAGTTGCATGATGCCTTCTCTCAATTATCCGAGTCCGAACAGATAGCAGCCGCTTCTGCAATATTCGGTAAGAATCAGATGTCGAAGTGGTTGGCTCTTATCAACACGGCTCCTTCTGATGTTCAGGAGTTAGCAGATGCAATAGATAAAGAAGGCACTGCAATGGATATGGCAGGAGCCATGATGGAAGGTCAGGCAGGAAGCGTTGAGAGACTCAAATCTTCTTTAGATGTTCTGATGTATTCCTTCGGTAAGATTGTTGCAGAGTATCTTCAGCCTGTGATTGATAAGCTTCAGGAACTTACAGACAAATTCCAAGCAATGGATGAGGAAGATAAAAAGAGGATTGTTCAGATTGCAGCCATTGTAGCAGCTATAGGACCTGCATTGATTATTATAGGCAAGGTCATCTCTTCTGTAGGTATTATTACCAAGGCTGTAGGAACACTGATGACAGGAATAGGAAAACTCTTGCCTCTTATTGCATCAATCAGTGCACCTGTCCTTATTGTTATCGGAGTCATTACTGCATTGGTTGCAGCATTCCTATACTTCTACAATACGAATGAAGAGTTCCGGACCAAGGTGCAGGAGATCTGGGAGAACATCAAGACCGCAGTATCATCCTTCTTTGAAACTTGCAAAGGATGGTTTGACCAATTTGTTACTTGGATCACACCTTTAGTTGAAGCTATAACAGGTGCGGTCAGTGCAATATGGGAAATTGTGTCGACCATTGTGACCATGTTGGTTGACCATATAAAGAGCAAAATTGAAGAAAACAGGGCATTTATTGATGCAGCATTGAGTGCAATCAAGCTCATATTCACTACAGTATGGACAGTGATAAAGAATGCTGTTGCATTTACGCTTAATACGATCAAGACCATCTTCACAACCTTCTTTAATGTGCTCCAGAATCTTGCCAAGGCATGGTCTGCACTCCTTAAGGGAGATTGGAAGTCGGCTCTTGAGTTCCTTAAGACCGCAGCCACAACAGCTCTTAATGGTGTGAAGCAGATATTCACGAATTTCAAGGATTCTTTGAGCAATATATTCACAGGAATTAAGGATTCAATGCTCAAGTGGGGCAGAGAGATGATTGAGAACTTGATAAAAGGTATCAAGGAGAAGATTCAGGGTGTTAAGGATGCCATGAACGGAGTCGGAGATGCTATCAAGGAGAGAATCCACTTCACACATCCGGATGAAGGACCGCTTAAAGACTTCCCTAAATGGGCACCTGATATGATGAATCAGTTTGCACAGGGTATCACAGATAATAAGGGAGTTATCACAGATGCAGTAAATCAGAGCTTTGACCTTAAGCCTTATATCATGTCTCTGGATAAGTCGGCAAGGATGATGGCAAGCAATACATCTCCGGATGTTATGAGCACCAATAATGATGTGAATGTATCTGTAGTGCTTCAGGGCGGTCTTGATAGGCTGTTCAGAGCAATGGTATATGAGAGCCAGAAGAATCAGCAGATAACAGGTCAATCGGCATTATTAGGAGTTTAATATGTACGATATAAATGAAACATTAGCCACAGTGAATAACACTGACATCACTAATTACATTATCAAGGACACTTATGAGGTCAATTCGGAGCCGATCTACACAGCATGGGAAGATGGGAACTCGGTAGAACACAGAGTATATATTCGGAGCAAGGTCAAAGGATCATTTGAGATAATAACCTTTGGCTCTACTCCGAGAACGGCTTTGGTGTCATTCCTTAACATCTTAAAAGGTGGTACCACAAACAATGTCCTTACTATTGGTTTATATGTGAAGAATGAGGGCACATTCCAAGCCTTGAACTGTTATTACACTGTGGAGAGCACTCAACACGCAGTAACAGATGATGGCAGATATGTTGACAGAGCGAAGATAAGCATTGAGGAGCGGTAATATGCTTAATATACCTATTGTTGTGCAGGATGCCTTGAGAGAGGGCACCATGCGGAAGAATTACAAGATGAAGGTCAATGATGTAGATCCTGATACTGGAGAGAGGACTTATTCCTATACCATTGAGAATGATGAGTTGGTATCAGAATCGGTCAAAATTGATGAGAGAATGGTAACAGGTAAGAATCTCAAGTTCGGTCTCTGTGAAGGTAGTGTGCTTGAGTTTCAATACTTTAACCATCCGAATATAAATGGCAAAGATGTTCAGGTATATCTCTCCGCAGAGTATGTAGACACGGATGATGTGGTCAAGTGGTACGATATTCCGATGGGTTGGTACTCTGTAGACCAATGTCCAATGCAGTGGGATACAGGTATTTTTAAGGTTACTGCCTATAACAAGCTGAAGAGCAAATATCTGGATGCAAAAGCAAATCAATTATTGATACAGCAATATGGAGACCATTCATATTATTTATTTGATGTGTTAAATGGATTATTGGCTGACTATAAGATAGATCAAGATAACAAGGAAGAAGTGACACCCAATATTGATGAGTCAATTATAGACACAACATCAACATTCGGATTTACAAATTTGTTTGGAGATCAGTTTGTGTTCTCTCCTAGTGCTTATGTAAGAACTGCGGGCACTTCATCATTCTATTTTAGAGTGTATCATAAAAGACTCAAACTAACACATGAGTTGAACATTTCAATAAGAGATATTATAAAGGTATCTTGTGATATTGATATGGATGAATTGGCTTCCCATTTGCAAAATGAGATAAAAAATAAGTTCCAATCATTATACACTAATAAAACAACAGCACAGTTAGAGAGCATCTTTGATGAAGCATACAATTTCTATATAAATGTAACATACATGGATGATTCATCAAGAAGCTATGGAATAGTTCGTGGAATAGAGTCGAATTATTCATTTGCCGATTTTTTTAAGGACTCATATACAAATATAAAAACATTAACATTTTATTATCCTTATTTAGTGTTAATGCTTGGAACTCCCTCACCTACTAGTGCATATCGACCTTCAATGTATTTGTCAGGAAATACTCATGAATATGATTATTATGAATCAGGTGATTGGTCTACTTTATACACAGGAACATATAGCTCACCAAGGTATCCTAATGGTGACATGATTGTTGATGCAAGCGATATAGGAACAAAAGTTAATTTCTACAAATTGACTGATGTTAGCGATATTGAGCGAATGAGAGTAGATACCAATACTTTTCCAGATGTTACGCTCCGAGAGCTTCAATCGGCTGTATTTGAAACTGTGTGCCAATATGGACAAGTTGACCGAGAGACAGATATGTTTGCAGGAGTCGAGCTTAACAGTGGTGGTCTATATCCTGCTGATACCTTGTATCCTGACAATGCCTTATATCCGAGTGGTCCGAGTTTACATCCATTTCCTAGCACCTATCAGAAGCTGTGGACAGATACAGTAGGAGAGCAATCATTCCGATACCTGATTATTACATATAAGGCTATTGAGAACGGAGAAGAAGTTGAAAAGACATTGCAGAGGACAGTGAACACCTATGGCACTACCAATTACAATATGTCCGACAATTGGCTCTTCCGCAATCTGGTATGGACCGCAGCAGATGTCGGAGCCTATGCAGATGCCATGGTCCTGAAGATGAAGGATGTCAAATGGTTTCCTTTTGAACTGTGGTGTGCAGGACTTCCTTACATTGAGACCGGAGATGCCATTGAGATCACGGATAAGCAAGGCAACACGCATACGAGCTATGTTCTTACTCGTACCCTGGACGGGATCCAGAATCTGCAGGACACATTCGTCAATGGCGAATTGGATATTTTTTAAGGGAGAATAATATGGACAAGTTATATAACCTTATCACATTTCGAAACAATAATACTCCGGCTTTGAATGAGACTAATCTTAATGCAATGTCGCAGGCGATTGACAATATTGATGATCGTGTGATCGAGCTCGGTGCTGATGTCCTGGAGACGGTTCCGGAGATTTTAGCCAAATATACAGCTATTGAAGCACTTTCAGAAAATCCACCTTATATTGGTGCTAATGGAAATTGGTATGTATTTAATACATCTATAGATCCTCCGGGATATGTAGATAGCGGTGTTGACGCTTCGATTACAGTTTCGGTCGGAACCACATCTACGCTTCCGGCTGGATCAAGTGCGACCGTGACTAATTCTGGAACAGGTACGGATCCCATTTTAAATTTTGGTATTCCTAAAGGAGATACTGGTGCTGCCGGAGCAGATGGTTCAGACGGTGCTGATGGAGTATCGCCAGAGGTAACTATCACGGCTATCACGGATGGACATACGGTCACGATTACGGATGCAGATCATCCTGGTGGACAGAGTTTTAATGTTATGGATGGACAGGACGGTGATGTTCCAATCACGGTCTACTCACAGACATTGAGCGCTGGAAGTACATCGGTTACTTTTTCGAATGTGACCACAACGGCAAACTCAATCATTGAGGTTGGAACGAGCAAGCCCGGACTTGAATACAACAGTATCACAAATAGTGGTTCGTCTTACACGGTGACATTCGACTCACAGAGTAGTACCGAGACCATATATCTTCTTGTTACGGAGGTGTCATAATGGCTATTTATCTATCGAGAAAAAAGGGTGGAGTAACACCGACAAGCATCACTCCGAGCAATAGTAATCCTGCGACTCTGACAGCGAATAGTGCGGTTACTCCGACCGCTAATGGATATGCGATACAAAGTTATGATAGCGTTACTCCGAGTAATAGTTCGCCCGTTACTTTGACTAGCGGAGATATTGTTAAGTTAGGCGGTAATGGTTATGCAATCGAGAGTTATGGAAATATTACTCCATCAGATTCTCCCCAAACATTACCGAGCGGAAGTATCATTAAATTAAACGGAAGTGGAAGAATAGTTGAGGATATTACAGTTATATCTCCGTCTAATTCAACCCCTGTAAGCATGCAACAGTACGGAACATATACGGTTGACCATTCTAGTTATGCAATTCAAAGTTATGACACTATTACTCCGTCGAATGACACGCCTGTTAGCTTGTCAGGCGGAAGTATATACAAAATGAGTGGAGGCGGAAAAGCGGTCGCAAGTGTTGCGAATAAAACTCCCTCTGACAGTGCCGCCCCATATATTTCAAGCGGTGCGATTATCAAGGCTAGTGCGAGTGGGTATTTGTATAGTAGTAGTGGGTTAGGGAAGTGTAAGGCAGGAACATTCACCACCATAACCACAGGAAGTCAGACCATCAATCTTGGCTTTCAACCGAAGTATATTATGGTTATGTCAGAAGGAAGAACAATCAATGTTTTTGATTATAGTTATAGTTCGACCAAGGCGGTATATGCGGCAACAAACACATATCCCACAGAATACACCATAAGCGGTAATACTTCAAATAATCGTATTAGTGCAATATCAAGCACAGGCTTTACATTTAACAAGAGTGGTACGGCAGGTGCTACAGAATACTATTTCGCAATGGGTTAGAAAAATGTTAGAGATAATCACATTACTTTTAATAGGCACAGTAAGCACGATTCTGATAGGAATATGTGTAGCGATAGACAGGGCAGGAGATTATCAGGATGATGAAAAGCATTAAAAAACTGCAGGATATGCCATTATCAACTTATGTGGCATTCAGTATAGCGGTACTACTTATATACACGGTAGTATCGCTTATTTTATCGTGTTTCGGTGTGCAGAATGATACTTTGACCACTTGCATCTTCAGTACATTCGGTGGAGAGTGCCTGACTTGCGGAGTGATTAAGGTATTTAAGTTGCACAAGGAATACAAGATTCATCAGAATATGGAGTCATAACAGGAGGAAAATATGGACACAAAACTATTCATGACTATTGCATTATCAATCATATCTATCGCAGGAGCATTGGTATCAGCCTATGTTATTCCGTGGATTAAGGCTAATATCTCTGCCAAGGACATGGAAACTATCGTGTTCTGGGTGAGATTTGCGGTCAGATGTGCAGATCAGCTCTTTACTCCGGAAGAATGGGAGAAGAAGAAGCAATATGTGCTCGGTTATATTATAGACAAGTGTGCTCAATTAGGTCTTAAACTGTCAGAGGAAGATATAAATACTCTGATTGAGGCAGCAGTAAATCAATTGCATCATGGAGGGGAAATAGATGGTTGAGATAAGGAATATTGCAAGTGTAATGGCTTTATTCGGAGTTCCGTCACTCTTCGCTCTGGCTTCGTACTTCGTTAAGGCTTGTATCAAGTTCTCCAAGAAGATAGACATCCTGATGAACGCACAGCAGAAGCAGATGCGGAGAGAATTGACCATGGACTTCCACAGGTACATGGCAGAAGGTCACATTGATGATGATGATCTCGATATGTGGGAACAGGCTTATCAGGCTTACCATGCTCTTGGTAAGAACGGAATCATGGATAATTACAGACAGAAGCTCATTGAGTTGAATACGAAGGTAGAATAATATGCCGAACAATCAAGAATGTAAGAAGTTCATAGCAGAGATAGCACCAATCATCCAGAAGGCAGCCAAGAAGAACGGCTATCAGGTGTGCTCTCCGATAATCGCACAGGCTTGTATTGAGAGTCGATACGGATTATCTGGACTTGCCAAGTATCATAACTACTTCGGCTTGAAGTGTGGCAGCTCTTGGAGAGGTCCTTCTGTCAATATGGCAACCAAAGAGGAGTACACAGTAGGCACCTTGACCTCGATCAGAGACAATTTCCGAGTGTATGCCGATATGCAAGATGGTGTGCAGGGGTATTTCGATTTTATCTCAACAAAGCGTTATTCTAACCTTAAGACCGCTACAGATCCTCGGACCTATCTGGAGAGGATAAAGGCTGACGGATATGCGACAAGCTCTTCTTATGTGAATACCAACATGAATACCATCTTAAAGTGGGATCTCACTACTTGGGATAACTTTAAGACCGAGACCACTAACACTACTATCATGCCACCTTCATCAATGCCTGTTCTGAAAAAGGGTAGCAAGGGTGATTGGGTAGTGATCGCTCAAGGCCGTTTAGTAGTATCCGGTTATCCTCTGGATGTGGATGGGATATTCGGACAGAAGACCTATGAGACGGTTAAGCAGTTTCAGTTAGATAACCATCTGACAGTAGACGGAATAATCGGTAAAAATACCTGGGCAAAATTATACAAATAATTCCAAAAGTGTCCACGGTGTCCACGAAATGAAAATAAATGCCGTATTTATGCGGTCTATAGCGCAAAAATGACAGGTTCGAATCCTGTTACCCCGACTATTAGAAAAAGCCTTGAATGTCCGTGTTTATGCGGTCTCAAGGCTCTTTTTTATTGGGTTTTTATCTCAAAATATACAAACGATTTTTGTGGGTTTACAAGCCCTTTTTGTGAAAAAGTGTCCACGAGTGTCCACGGAATTGCACGCAAAGACTACCCTAGGATGTCATTAGCCAATTTCTTCTTGGAATCTGAATTGGCCATTGAATGTCTGTACACTCTCTTCATCACATAATCGGTCTTGTGGCCTGTCATTGAAATGATATCTGCATCAGACCATCCCATAGAATGAGCATAAGATACAAAATAATGTCTCAAATCGTGAAATCTGCAGCGAGGTATGCCGAGTCTGTCCTGGATCCGGTGGAGATTCTTACAGATCGTGCCCGGATATCCCTTGAATATGTATCCCTTTTTCCGTATTTCATCAGCAAGTTTGTCCGGTAGTCTGATGTATCTGACAGAAGACACCGTTTTTGGTATACTTTTTAGGCGATAAACACCGTCTTCGGACAGAGCCTTACTCTTATCTATCTTAAGCAGATCACCCTCTAAATCGGTCAATTCTAGGGCAATAATCTCTCCTCTACGAAGGCCAAGTACTCCTAGTTGGAACGGAATATGATACTCTGTTCCTTCTGCTTCTTTAAGTATTCTCACAATATCGTCATGAAGGGGCAGATTTGGCTCATAGGGCTTCGTTTTAGGTAGAGAGGTATGAAGTATAAGGTCAGGTCTAAACAAGCCGATTACAGCCGAAATAACCCCATGTATATTGTGGACAGTTTTGGCTGCGTGATTGACAGAATAATCATTGACAACCTTCTGCACATCAATCTGCGTTATCTGATCTATCTGCTTCTGCATAAACCACTTCGGCAAAGCTCTTCCAGATTGTTTATAGTAAACTACAGTTGACGAAGAGAGGACATGATCCTTACTCGCAATATATTTATTCAGGCAAATCTCAAATGTATCGCTATTACTGATCAGAATCTCCGGTGATGTTTCCATGAGCTTAATAGCAACCTCTGCTTCTGACGGAATATGATCGAAGGTGAAGCAGTATCGTTTGCCTTTTATTTGTTTTTTAACTCTGTAGGATCCGGAAGGAAGTTGTTCTATTGTCATGGCTTATTTACCTCTTTAGCTTTGAGCTTCTCTATTTCCCTTTCTAATTCAGCAAGTTGTACCATTAAATCGGCTTTTTCTTTCTGTACTCTTTCTTGCTCAACTAATAGATCAATTCTTGACTTAATATGATAATCAATCTTTTTCAATTCTTCTATATTCATTGAATCAACTTTAACTACAATATCATCAATAGATATTTCTCCGATCTTTCTTCTTCTTGTATCAGTTAAATCTTCTACAGTACAGTCGAATACCTTACAGAGTTTTGAGATTTCCTTCATTGTTGGCTCTGATCTACCGACTTCCCATGATGATATTGCCTTCTGGCTTACTCCAATCTTATCAGCTAATTCTTTTTGCTTAAGATCAGAATCTTTCCTATATGCTCTTAATTTATCTGCAAATGCCATAAAATCACCTCCTCAAGTACATTTTATACTTTATAGAAAAAAATAACAATATACTATTGACTATACCACAAAAATAGTATATACTCCATATTAGGTTGTTGAGATACAATAGGTTGTATCAAAGCAGTAGAGAGACACAATATATAGAAAGGAGGAGAAAATGAAGCTCACAATAAAAGAGTGGAGAAGGGCAAAGGAAATATCACAAGAGCGGATGGCAAGTCTGTGCGGAGTCCATATCAATACTTATAGAGCCTGGGAAGAGAATCCCGAAGACATAAGAATTGGCAAGGCCGTACTAATCTCTGATATATTGGGAATCCCTCTTGAGGATATTTTATTTACTCGATAATACCACGAAAGGTTATATAGACTAATGAAAGGAGTAAGAATGAACGAACTAACGATTTTTAACAATGAAGAGTTTGGAGAGATCCGAACAGTACAGATCAATGAGGATGTGTGGTTTGTTGGCAAGGATGTAGCACAGGCACTTGGATATGAAAGACCAACAAAAGCCATTTTGGATCATGTAGATTCGGATGATAAAGATGAGGTCCCGATTCAGGACACCATCGGAAGAATGCAGAATACAACAGTTATCAACGAATCAGGTATCTATGCTTTGGTATTCAGTAGCAAGTTGGAAAGTGCAAAAAGGTTTAAGCACTGGATAACATCCGAGGTACTTCCGCAGATCCGCAAGACAGGATCCTATGCAGTAGCCAAGTCTCCAACAGAAATGCTTGTACTTATGGCACAGGAACTTGATAAACAATCCAAAGCAATGCTTGAAGTCAAGGAAGATGTTAAGCGGTTAGAGTCCAAGATCATGACAGTACCGAATGAGTACTATACGATAGCCGGATACGCAAATCTCAAAGGTAAGAAGGTAGATATCACGAAGGCAAGACAGATAGGTATCTATGCAGGAAGGTTGTCGAGAAAGTACGGATACGAGATAGGCCAGGTATCAGATCCACGATTCGGAACTATCAACAGTTATCACTTGGATATCTTGAAGGATGCGTTCAGAGGAATATAGCAATGCCCAGGATCAAAGCTCTTCAAGAAGAGTACAAAACAAAAGAAGTATCAAAATGGATACAAGAGCGGATGTATCACAGTCGAATCAGCCAAGCCAAAGTAGCAGATCGGATAGGAGTGAGCCAACAGGCATTCAGTCACAGGCTGAATAACAAGTTAAGTCTGAAGGATATCTGGATACTTGATGAAATGTTGGATCTGACAGACGAGGAGCTGATAAGCATCTGCCGAATGGATGGAAGGAGGAAAAGTGAATGAGGTCAATAATCGGATTTGTGATGGCACTGATCGGAGTCGCAGGACTAGCAGAAGGACAGTTGATATCCCTGTTGCCGTTAGGTATCGGTGCCATCCTTATGTGGAGGGGATATGAAAAAGAGGATGATAAGTGTAGCACTCTTAATAGTAATGTGCTCGATAGGCTCTACTTCTTATGCCAAAAGTGAGCAGCCGGAACTGATTAAGGGATATGCCACAGCCTACAATGGTCCGACAGAGTATACCTGCACCGGAGATCATGTTCGGAACGGTATATGCGGAGGATGTGAAGCATATCTTGGCAAGACCATCATCTTATATCAGAGACTTCCGGGAGATCAGATCGGACAGATTATCGGAATATATGAATGTCTGGACACAGGCTCCGGAACAGATGCCTTCCGAGAAGGTCGCTTGATTGATATATGGTGCGAGGATATGGATGCGTGCCAGGAGTTCATGGACAAGGTATATGAAGACGGATGCAAAGGTCATGTATTCATCCAGATTGTAGAGAGCGAGGGATAGCAGATGGAAAGCGTTGTATATGATTTTCTTCCGAATGATGCAGACAAGACCGCTCCGATAGTCGAGTATCGCTACACAAGGAAGGAAGCAAAGGATATAACGGAGAGATTTAACAGGATTAAGGCACTCTTGGAAGCGAGCGGAGCAGATTTGAGCAGAGTGCATATTGTAGAGGGTAAACAGAAATGATTTTTTTGGATCCTGAATCGTGTAATTACAAACAGCGATTCTATGCATTAGCAAGTAAGGCAGAACTGACAGATATCTATGCAAAGGCAAGGTTTAATGCGGAGCCGTGGTATCTGGTAGAGAAGAGACTTAAAGAAGGGAGGAAGACAGATGGAAGGAACAAATAAGCCGAATGAGCAGTTGATGAATACGGCAGAGTACGAAGCATTTATCGCTCTGGTCAATGCCTTCACTGACGAGCAGAAGCAGATCGCATTGAGATTGTTGCCTGACGATATGATCTGGGATGCGATTATCGAAAAGTACTATGAGAAGAAAAACAAGCTCGACAGTATCTTAAATGCAGCAAGGGCCTAGTGACCACAACACCAAGCCCAAGCACAAGGAACATTATGAAATTAAGGATATTATAGCATATCCGGACAGGAGAAGACAAATGAAGGAAAAGAACTATTTATTAGCAACTAATGACAAGACAGGGAAGACGGTAGTGATCGTTCCCAACAGATCGCAGATACTTACTGCACAGGATGCACTGGCAATAGCCAACAGACATTTCAAGGTAAAGGTTAGTGAACTGCACTCTGCAGCAGGAGTTCGCAAGGGTAACAAGGTCGCATCCGTGGATGATCTGAACGAGACAGGGAACTGTTGGATGGTATGGAGGAATAAGGCATGAATAAGGCAATAGATAAGGTGTTGGATGTTAAGGTCGCTGTTAAGAACTGTCCGGATCAGGACTTCGGAACAGGGTATCTGGTTGTAAGAGCGGTTGAGTCGGTGCTGTGGTACTACGGCTTCTATGACACGATCGACAGAGCGGTAGAAGCTGCGGTCGCAATCGGTAACGGCCTTGTATTAGGTGTTTATAAGAAGGAGAGTGTTAATGCGTAATTTGGACAGATGCTTCGAGATCTCCCAGGAGGATTATGAGAAGGCACTGAAGGAAGGTGCGGAGAGTATCATCAATCCCGGAATAGTAATGGGATATGGAGTTTATAATGCCAAGGTTAAAGAGATAGATGGTAAGTACTATCTGTCCTATACCAGAGGCGGTGGATGTGATTAGGAGGTTATATGGACGGATTAAGTAATAAGGAATACAGATCAATGGAAGGTGTGAGCCGTTCGGAGTTGTGGACTCTCTTAAGCAAGTCACCTATGCACTACTTATATGAGAGTTTTAATCCGAAGGAAGACACTCCTGCGTTGGCATTCGGAAGGGCTACTCACAAGGCAATACTTGAGCCGGAGACCTTCTCGGATGAGTTTGTCGAGGGAATAACAGTAGACAGACGGACCAAGGAAGGCAAGCAGAAGTGGGAAGAGTTCCTTGCCTCTGTCGGAGATAAGGAAGTTGTAAGTCCTGAGAATATGGAAATGTTGGTTGCTATGAAGGCTGTTATCGACAAGGATCCAACCGCATCAGCATTCTTAACAGGAGAGCATGAGCAGTCCTTCTTCTGGACAGATTCAGCAACAGGCGAAAAGTGCAAGGTCAGACCTGACTGCATAGCGGTAGTCGGAGACAAGAAGTATCTGGTGGACTACAAGACCACGGACTCATGTGCAGGTAAGGCATTTGAGTACTCTGTTAAGAAGTACGGATACAAGTTCCAGGCAGGAATGTATCGTGAAGGCTATTTCCAGAACACCTTTGAGGATGTCGGATTTGCCTTTGTAGCACAGGAGAAGACAGCACCTTATGCGGTAAGAGTTTATATCTGTTCAGACGAGTTCTTGGAAGAAGGATACACTCTGTTCCGTGAAGCAATCGGAACTCTGCATGAGTGCAAGATGAAGAATCACTACTGGGGATATGAAGGCCCGGAGAACGATATCTCAATTCTTAATGGAGAGGAGGAAGAGTCATGATAGATAGTTTTGAGAAGATAATAGATCCTAACTTTATCAATGCAGAACTGTTAGGCAGTGTTGGAGCCGAGAGAGTGGTCACGATCAAGGATATCGACTATATGGAGTGCTTCGACAGTAAGACCAAGAACAAGGTGCAGAAACAGGCGGTATCTTTTGAGGAGTGCAAGCCTATGATCCTGAATAAGACGAATGCCAGGATGCTTAAGAAGCTCTTCTCTCCGGATGATGATGATCCGAGACTGTGTATCGGTCACAAGATAACGCTCTATGTGATTTCCGTTAAGGTCGGTGGACAGGAGACAACAGGGATCCGCATCAAGGAATATTCGGAAGAGAAATGCGCTGACTGTAAGAAGGCAATACTTCCGAAGGCAGGAAAGACAGTAGCAGAGTTAATAGACATATCAAAAAGGAATTGCGGTAGGCAGTTATGTCTGGCTTGTATGCAGAAGGCAGCCGCAGAGAAGGGAGATGCTAAATGATAAACAAGACTATTCTTCAGGGCAGACTTACCAAGGATATCGAGCTTAAGGACCTTGGTGGGTTTAATATGACAGAGTTCACGGTAGCATGGTCCGAGAAATACAAGGAGACCGAGAAGAAGTGCTTCTTAAGATGTAAGGCTTGGAGATCAACAGCCGAGTTCCTGCAGAAGTTCTTCACAAAGGGGCAGGAGTTGATAATCGAAGGCCAGATGATAACCGAGGAATGGGAGAAGGACGGAGAGAAGCAAAGTCGAACAGTTTGCAATGTTGAGAAGGTCAGCTTCTGCGGTCCCAAGGCTAACAATGCCACTACTGACAACAGTTTCATGGATGTTCCGGACAGTCCATCAGAGGAGATTCCATTTAGCTGATGATCATCATTGATAGCCGTGAGAAAAAGTACTCGCATATCGAGAAGTATTTCATAGATAACAATATTCCCTATGAGATACGGAAACTAAACACCGGGGATTATCTGAACACGGATAACCCCTCGGTGGTAGTAGACAGGAAGGCCAACCTGCAGGAAGTATGCAATAACATGAGCAAGGGTAAGGATAATTACTCACGATTTGTAAAGGAATGCAAGCGAGCCTTTGAGGGCCATATACGCTTTATTGTCTTAATAGAAGGCACTAACTATACAGAGATCAAGCAGATCAAGGACTGGCAAAGCAGGTACTCAAAGCACAACGGAAGGTGGCTATCCAACGAAATGTTCAGACTGACCATGGCTTACAAGGTTGAATGGAGATTCTGTAAGACAAGCGAGACACCGAGAGTAATAATGGAGATTTTACATGACGAGAGAAGAGATCAAGGATGCAATAGCAATGCAGAGCCTTCTTGAGCAGTACGGTATCAAGGTCCGTGGCAATATGTGTTCCTGTCCGTTTCATGGATCCGACAAGCATCCGAGTATGAAGGTCTTCAAGGATGGAGCAAATTGTTTTACCTGCGGATGGAACGGAGACATATTCAAGTTCGTTATGGATATGGAGCACTGCAGCTTTAAGGATGCCTTTATCAGATTAGGTGGACACTACGAACATGAGACAAATCAGAAGCGCAAAGTACTAGGTATCAAGTACAAGCGAGAGAGGGAAAAGAGAGAGAAAAAGGCTCAATTCCAACAAGACTTCAAACTGCTTTTAGGCAGAGCGATTACCAGGTGCAGACAGATTATCGAAGAAGCAGAGCCATTATCTGATGAATGGTGCGAAGCGCAGAAAGAATTAGAGAAGCTGCTTTATGCCTGGGAGACAGAATATATAGAAAAGGAGAGTGTAAACAAAGCAGATGTTATTAGAATGTGTAAACGAGTTGAACGAATCGGACATCCTATCGGAAGATCTGTTATATGAACTGTTTGAGATCGAGAGCGCATTCGACCGGGAACAGACACTCCAACAGGTACAGAAAAGAGCGGAAGAGTTAAAGGTTAAGACCGCATTTAATAAGTTATATAAGGCATTCAAGCAGGATCATCAGAAGGAACTCGCAGTACAAGACCAACCTTCTTATGTGACACAGTTCACCGATAAGCCTGTTCTCCGATCAGGAGTATGGCGAGCAGATATGAACGGAATATGGACTCTGACAGATAAGGGAAGGATATATGCATGTTCGCATCCGATATATCCGAAATCCATCCTTAACAATATGGAGACCAAGACCTGCAAGGTTGAATTGGAGTTCTGGGTAAGGAATAAATGGTCTTCGATTAAGGTAGACAGGAAGGTTATTGCGAGCAGACAGTCAATCATAGCTCTTGCTAGTCATGGCATCAGGGTAACAAGTGAGAATGCCGGAGCATTGGTGCAGTACTTATCCGATATAGAAGCTCTTAACGAGGATGATATTGGAGAGCAGAACTCAACATCAAGACTTGGATGGGTAGGGGATGGCTTATTCCTTCCTTATGAAGCGAATGTGGTATTCGATAATGAGAACAATGTCGGAACACTTTATAACTCCATTGTAAGAAGCGGAGACTATAACAAGTGGCTTGATTGTGTTAAGGCCGAGCGCAAAAACAAGAGAAAAGAACTACTTCTGTTTATTGCAGCAGCATTCGCATCAGTTCTGGTTGAGCCATTAGGAGTGCTTCCCTTCATAGTGGATATGTGGGGCGGTACAGGTAAAGGTAAGACAGTCACATTGATGATCGCAACCTCTATATGGGCGAATCCTAACGAGGGCGAATATATCACGGATGCAAAAACTACTCCGACTGCAATGGAGATAAGGCTTGATGTGCTTAACTCTCTTCCACTAACCATTGACGATCTGGCACAGATAAAGAACAAGGTCGAGGACTTTTCTCAACTTATATACCTGTTGTGCTCCGGATCCGGCAAGGGAAGAGCCACCAAGGAAGCAGGACTCCGACAGACTTATTCTTGGAAAAACTGCATTCTTACTACAACAGAGCATAGTATGACTTCTGAAACAATGCAGGGTGGAGCAATAAACCGAGTTATAGAGGTTGAATGTGAGAATAAGGATATCTATAAGAAGCCTACGGAAGTTGCAGACCTTATCCGCAGGAATTATGGCTTCGCAGGATATCACTTCATCCAGGCATTGAAAGACCTTCCGGAGAAGGAACTGACTGAAATACAAAAAGGGTACTATGACAGACTTAATAAGATGGCTGAAGAGCTGAATGATGAGAAGGAACAGAAGCAGATCATTCCCATGTCAATTCTACTTACAGCAGATGAACTCGCAGAGAGATTTATCTTCCAAGACGGAATTAGACTTGATATCAATTCCTGCTTCAAACTGCTTAAGAGTAAGAATGACATATCTGAAGGAGTAAGGGCCTACAACTATCTTATGGACACGATCGGCAGCAACAGTTACCGATTTGAGGAAACTGCAGACTCCGACCTTCCGGAACGATTTGAAAGATGGGGCAAGTATCTGGATGATGAGAAGGTCGCAATAATAGGTAAGTACTTTGACAAGATAATCGAGGACGCAGGATCCCAATCGAAAGCATTTTTAAGCTGGGCGAAGACGGTAGGTATTATCGAGATAGATCCTAACGGAAAGAGCAAGAAGGTGGTAAGTTATGGCACCCAAAAGCTCCGAAGTGTAGTAATTAAGCGGAATTGGAATATGGATTTCGAAGATGATTATAGTGGTGAATTACCATTCGATTAAGAGTTACACGGTTACACAATTACACTTCCGTATTAGAGAGAAAGCATAAAAAAAGAAAAAATTGAAAATAATTTTGCATTTTCTCGCGCGCGTAGGAAAAATGAAAATCAAGGTGTAACTGTGTAACTGTGGCTAGAAACGTGTCAACCACGGGCAAAACTCGGTAACACCCTAGGTGTAACTAGGTGTAACTAGGTGTAACTGCGAAAGGAGTATTTATGGACGAACAGTTAAAGAGACTGAATGAGTTATATGTGGATATCTGGCACCTGCACAAGAAGTTCTTCCATCTGCCAGAGAGTAATAAGGTTGAGGACTGGGATAAGTTGATAGAAGAGTATCAGGCATTGGAGAAGAAGTACAAAGAGGATCCTGAACTCGATCAGATCAGAGAGAAGTTGGTCCTCGTAGTAGTCAAGACATTAGACGAGAAGCATTTCGCAATATTTAAGGGAAAGGAGAAGGTCAGCTGATGGATGTGAATGTTGAATTATTGGATTTGTATAAGACCAACAAGGATTTCAAGACCTATGTAGACAAGTATGCAAAGTGTCACAACAAGTTATTCCCGGAAGACTGTTTCTACGATCAGGCGGTAATGAGTTATGCGGAATACATAAAAGGGAAGGAGAATAAGAGAAATGGATAGTATATCGAAGCAGTTTGAGGAGATCGCAAACGAGATATGTGGGAAGATTTGTAAGTGGCCCGATCAGTGGGATGAAGAGAAGGAAGGCTGTGAGTTATCGGAATCGGAGCACTGTACGAACTGCCCTCTGAATAGATTGTGAGGTGATTGAGTGTTTGAAGGCACAGAAATAATAGTAGATGGCAAGAAGGTCAAGTGTTATCCGGATAATGATGGTGGGTATTGGTACTATCATCC
>Ga0265300_10001108_pt1 | contig 26321 bp, 20 predicted proteins | sample AusTroGonzalo_MG_FD_193482 | JGI IMG/M metagenome (GOLD analysis project Ga0265300, IMG submission 193482) | Bovine rumen microbial communities from tropical cattle in Woodstock, Queensland, Australia - Gonzalo_03 | ecosystem: Host-associated > Mammals > Digestive system > Stomach > Rumen ...
AGATATCCGGCCAGCGGTCGTTTCCGCTGTGATAGGTAATGCGGGTCGCCGTTTCTACCGGTTCGCCAATCTTCCAGATGTAGAGCTCGTAATCGAAAATGTCATGGTCATGGCCCTTGTCGGTGGCCCCCCACACAAGCCACTTGCCGTCGGGAGAGAGGCGCGGGAAATATTCGTGGCTGCGGCGGCCGGGCAAATCCATCAGTTTCACGTTCTTCGGGATACCGAAGAAGCCGACCTTCTCGATCTGCTTGCCGTCTTTCGCGGAGAACCACAGGATTTCGCTCGGGGCAGCCGTGCCACCGTTACCCGTCGGGTTCACGCGGTAAAGCTTAGAGCCATCAAAGTTCCAGTCAATCTGGCAACCGTCGCCAGACTTGGTCCATACATTCTTTTCCAAATCCCACACGCCCGTCTCGCGCATGGAACCGCGCAGCGTAATCGCCAAGTGCTTGCCGTCGGGGCTCATGTTCGGTTCCTGCAAAATCACGCCGCCCTTCTTGAAGGCAGCCTCGCCGTCGAGAATCATCTTCTCGGCCTTGCTTTCGAGGTCCAAGGTAAAGACCTTCCCCGCACGGCTAAACACGATGGACTTGCCGTCGGGCCTCCAGGTGCCCCATGTGGCGTTGTCCACCACCTTGCGGGCGTTCTCGCCCGTAATATCGACCATCCACAGGTCCCACTTTTCGGGGTAGTTCGCGTCGTTCTCAGGCACCCACCCGCCCTTGCTGCGGTTAAACAGCACCGTGGCGCCATCCGGCGAAATACGCGGGAACCAGTCCACGTTGTCGCCGCTGGTGAGCGCACGTGCATTGCTGCCGTCGGCATTCATAATCCAGATGTCGTGATGGCTGTTCGCACGGCTTGTGGCCCACACGATAGCCCCTTCAAGTTTTCCCTTGAGGGCAGAAAGCGCCTTCTGCTCGTCGGCGGTCGGGTCAACGGCAGCACCCGTGGGTGCGCCCTGTTGGGCAAAAACCGAAGTCACGGCACACGCCGCACACGCAAAGAACTTCACAATCTTATTCATGCCCTAAAAATACGAAAATAAAACGCGGATGCACATCCGGCACCCGCTTTTTTTATGAAATCACCCAAAAGATTGCGCTTCAGGACATCCGCAATCGCTATTGCAGGCGGATTTTCTGCATGTGCAGGCCAGCCGCCGTCTGGACACGGACAACATAGATTCCCGCAGGTACGCCGCGCAGCCCGAGTTCCACGCTACCCGCCGCGTTCCCGTCCCAGAGCGTCCTGACCGCAGAACCCGTCACGCTGAACAGGTCAACACGCGCAAAGCCGGCATAGTTCACCACGAGGGTTCTGCCGTGCAGGGATACCGCAGGCGCGACCGCAGAACGGGCCACAGGAATCGCAGTTATCGCAGAACTGGAACTCTGTTCCGGGCCTACGACACTGCTGGAAGACTGCGGCGGGACCACCACGGACGAACTGCTCGATTCCGGCGGATTCACGGCAGAAGAACTCTGCGGCCCCGGACCAGACTGCGCTGCGGCCAGGTTCGGCATGTTGCCCGAAACCAGGAGGCCGTTCAGAATCTTGAGCGACTGGTTGAAGTAGTTCTCATCACCCAGGGCCACAGCCTCCTTCCAGTATTCATCAAGTTTGCTCTGGTACTTCGCATCGGAAATAAGCGAAGTCATCAGCGAGGTCACAAAGGTGCTGTTGTGGTCATTGCCGAGGCTGCCGGAAGACCTAAGCACAGGCCCCTTCATGTTTGATGCCGACACCGTCGAAACGAATTCGGCCATTTTCTTGTCGATAGCGAGCGCGCGCTGGTCGCCATGCCAGCACACGGCCTTCGCGTTGCGCCACGGGGCACGGGATGCATCGTAACTGTAGTAGTCGTCCTCGCTCTTGCCGTTCTTGTCGGTCCAGTCATCGATAAGGCCCGTCGAAACCTCGTTCGAACTGGCCTCGTACAACTTCATGTTCGCGTCGTAAGCGGTTGTATTCCAGAAATCAGCATTTTCGGTATCGATCAGGGCGAACAGCGGCATGTAGGCAGGGTCGAAATAGCCCGGATTCTTGCGGTTGTAAGCACCGTCGCCCCAGGAATCGCCCGGCATATGCAGGCCGTTGCTTTCGAACTCGAACTTCTTCATTGCCTGGATAAGAGCCTTCGCATCAGTCTTATACTTTTCATCTCCAAACTGATAATAGGCCATCACCAGAGCGGCAGCGGCATCGATATCGCCATCGAGAGCAGCACCCTTGCCCCAAACTTCGGTCAGGTTCCCGATTTGCCAGTGCATGAGGCCATTGCCGTCATTGTGCTTCTTGTAAAAGGCCCAAAGTTTGTCGAACTGGCTCTGGTAACTAGTCGTATTGTCGCTGAAATAGACCATCATCAGCATGCCGTAGCCGATGCCTTCCGAAAAATACTCGTTGGAACCAGGATTCGAGCGCACACCAGCGATGTCGCCCGACTCGTTGTACATGTCCTTCATCCAGGCCTGGAACTGCTGCTTGAGTTGCGTCGAGGCGGAAGCCTTGTCGCTCAAAAGAGTCGCATTTCCACCATAATCGGACATCTGCGGGAATGGAAAGTTCACCGCGGCCTGAGAAACACCAAACGCGAAGAGACCGGCAAGTCCCATTTTCACCAAACTATTCATATACACTCCTTGTTGTCTACGCGACTTCCTCTAAATTATAAGTTATTGCCCTTTTGCGCAACCTACATTTTGCTGATTTTTGCAAAAAAGGGTCAAAATGTGATTTATTTCAACAAATATCCTGCCTTCCGGAACTTCGCGAATCACTTTTTCGCATCCAGTTCCTGCCTCAGCGAATCCAGTTTCGGGAGAAGCGAATCGACACGAGCGGTGTACTGCGCCGCACCAAGTTCGCTCAAATGGGTAGAATTGAACGCCATCTCGCTGGTATAATCGTGCTCGCCCATCTTGTACTCGTCAAAGACTATGAACCCGTATTCCTTGAACATGGATACAATGGACTCTCCCACCACCCACCGCGGGCCAAAGTAATCGAACACCTCAATATCCCTGTATTCGGGACTGCGCGGCGTAATGTTCACAAAGAACTTTATCCCCAGCGATTCCATATTCTTCTTCAGGCCCTTGAAAATCTCCATCGTCACCTTGAACTGCGAATGAGTCGTAATCATCCAGCCGACATCGTCTTCCACCTTGGGCTCGCCCCAGCCAACTGAAGGAAGCAGGAAAGTCCCGTCGATATACGACGACGAGAACATATCCCTGCTGAATTCCTGCTCCGTGCTGGCCTTCACTATGGCATCAAACTGGGCATCCAGATGGCGCTCGTCATAGGTATATCCGGGAGTATTCTCGTATATGTCTTCCCACATATCCTCGTCGCTGTGGAACAAGAATCCCGGGGTGAGTTCCATCGAGATAACCTTGAGCGACGGCGCATACGGAAGCACATAGTTCTGCAGTATGTACAGAGCGCCAAAGACATCGCCAAGCGTATAAGCCATATTCAGCGTCTTGTACGTCTTTACCGAATCCTCGATTAGCGCATTCAACGTCATGGAACTGCCAAACGCCACATATTCAACATCCTTGTACTTAGACCAGAACCTGGACATCTGGTAGGCCAGTTCTACGGCAGAAGCCTTGAACTCGTATTCGCCTTCCGGATCAAAGTAGACTCCCGCACTGTCGAGCGACACAGAATCCCGCTCGGCATCGGAACTCCCGTACACCCACAAATTCGGATGCCACAATTCAATTCCCGAAGCAAGCTCCACCATCTGCGAATCCGCGAGATCCAACAGCACAATCTTGGTATGCGCGCCTTCCGCATTTACGAGAGTCGCCACCACCGCATCGGAAGACCTCTTCGGGGAATTGTCCGTGCGCGAGACCCATTCGGCATGGTCAAAACTGGTTCCCTCGGGCGACGGTACTCCCTGCACAAGCGCTCCCGTGCTGTCTGCGACCAAAAGCATCTCGTGCGTGGAATATTCCCTGCCCGTGAATTCGCGTCCCGTTTTCCCGCCAAAATCCAGGAACAGCGTACGTTTCGACAAATCGCGCGAAAGGCTCGCGTTACACGCCTGTTCCCCGCCATACCATACCGTATCACGAGCGCTTTCCATCACGGTAGAATTCTTTTCCGCGACACGCGCCCGCAAAAGCCGCGCTCCTGTCACGGCAAGCCTGTCATCCTTGCTGATGCCGTCGTGATACGCGCCATCGAAAAGTTTCTGCGGGGTGCCGAACCTGTTGTTCGCGAACTTGACCTGCCATGTACTCGCCGACTTGAACGACGATTCCTCCTTGTTATTGTCCGCGCTAGTCACATAGACCAGCACCGTATCGCCATTTCCGAGCACGCGCCAGCGGGGAATCGCCGCCGATGCCACGTTCAGCTTCACAAGGTTCGCCCCTGTCGGGTTCAAGCGGCGCACGTAAACCGTAGACTTGCCGCCAACCCCCTCGAGCCCCGTACAGAACGCGACAAGGCTTCCATCGGGCGATATTTCCGGATGGTACACCTCCATCGTATCCTTGATTTCGATTGCGGCAGTCGCCCCCACAGAAAAATCGACATAAGCGAGGTTTCCCGTAAGGTCGTTCCTGAATGCAAGTTTCGTCTTGCTCGTGCCGAGAACCGTTCCCACCGTAGACGCCTTCACAAGGACATCTACACGGTTGCTGGTAAAGGAGCCGTCCCCGTTCACCCACAGCGCATCGGGAATCTTCCCGTATGCAACGCGGAACCCGACATAGTCCGCCCGCGAATTGCCGGTCACCGTATAGACATCGCCCCGGCTGTACAGCTTAACGCCCTTCGGTTTATCGTTGTAGCTGCCGCCCTTCACCACCCTCTCGCCAATGGCCCCGCCATCGGACCCGCCGACATAGTTTATCAGGAGCGTATCTATAAAATTCCCCATCCAGTCGTTCACCCATTCGAGCACATTGCCCGCCATATCGCAAAAAGAGCTGTCCCTCGCCAGCGAATCCAGCCCAGAAACATCATCGGCCGAACACACCTTGTGGAGTCCATGTTCCGAATTGTCGCCGTTCCAGCCCTTTTCCGGGTCCCATCTCTTGCCGGCAACCAGCACCCATTCCGCCTCGGTCGGAAGCCTGTACGCATCCAGTTCCGGGTGGAACGCAAGCCCCTCCAGCCCCGTGCAGTTGCCACCATCATCGAACGACGCCGACTTGTAGGTATACGCAGTATCGTAACGGTCCCGCTTGCTTCTCGCATTCGCATAGAGTACCGCATCATAGAAGGTCACTCCCGTCACCGGGTAGTTGAGCGAATCCAGCGTGAACTTTTTGCCTCGCCACCATTTGTCGGGCACCTCCACGGAATCCAGCATCATCTTGAATTCCCGCCGGGTGACCTCGGTCCGTTTCATATAAAAATCGTAGGTCAAATCGACCTTCATCGACGGGCGCTCCCTCGCCGGAGCAGTAGAATCTCGTGTCCCCAGGGTCACACGCCTGCCATCGGGCTTTACCAGGAGCATCCCCGCAAGCTTCTTCGTCAAGACGACTTCTTCCGGGCGCAAAATGGTGTCCGCCCCGTGCCTGTGTCCCGAAGAATCGCAGCCGCACAGGATTGCCATAAGACAACCCAGCAAAAGCGGCAAAACCCTTCTATTCAAGGACAGCATCATAACCGACAAACACTCCTAGAGCACAAACAAAAAAGAATATAGCAACTTTTGCTATATTAATTACCGGTTAAACAAGGAGCATCTATGCCCGCACAAGGCGAACACAACAAATGGATAGCCCTCGCCCTCTGCATTCTGCTGGGGTATCTCGGCCTGCACCGCTTCTACGAAGGCAAAATCTGGACCGGAATTCTATGGCTCTGCACGGCAGGTCTCTGTGGCGTAGGTGTCGTCGTAGACGCCATCCTTATCGTAATGAAACCGGAACACTACTAATGAAGCACCTTTTTGTCATCGCGACGGCAAGCGCCGGGAAAATCAGGGATTTCGCCCACATCCTCGGCACCGACCACTACGAATTCAAGACACTCAAGGACATCGGATTTGATGAAGAAATTGTCGAGGACGGCCACACGTTCGCCGAAAACTCCATCATCAAGTCGAGCACCACGGCCCGCTGGCTCGCCAAGCGCGGCATTGAGGCGACAGTACTCGCCGACGACTCCGGGCTAGAAGTCTTCGCACTCAACGGTGAACCGGGAATCTACAGCGCCCGCTACTCCGGCGACCACGGGAACGACGGCGCGAACAACGACAAGCTGATGAAAAAACTCGAAGGTATAACGGACAGAAGCGCTCGGTACTTCTGCGCGCTCTCGTACCAGACTGTTTCGCCAGACGCAAGCGGAAAGTTCGTCGTAAGCGAACCGCAGATTTTCGAAGGCGAATGCCGCGGGCAAATCAATTTCGCTCCCGTTGGCGACATGGGTTTCGGTTACGACCCGCTCTTTGTTCCCGATGGCGAAACCCGCACCTTCGCGCAGATGGAACTCGAAGAGAAAAAGGCCATCAGTCACCGCGGAAACGCCATCCGCGCCCTGAAAAAAACACTGGGAAAGTAACGCTCTGCGAAAGCATCAAACTGCGCCTATTTTGTATTAAACTGCGCCGGCCATGAAGAACCTCTACATCGAAATCACGAACGCCTGCAACTTACGTTGCAGTTTTTGCCCCAGCAGTGATTGCAAGTACGAGGCCAACTCCGGCGAATCGCAGGGCACCCGGGATACAGGCGCGCGCACCTTCATGTCGAGCACGCTTTTCAAGAGGTGCATCACAAGCGCCGCAGAAGCGGGAATCGAGAACGTCTACCTGCACGTGCTGGGCGAACCGACGCTACACCCGGGATTCGCGCTGTTCCTCAAGGAAATCAGGACCGCGGGCCTAACGCTAACGCTCACCACGAACGGCACGACCATCGCACGGACGGCGCACCACATACTGAATTGCTCCGCCGTGCGACAAGTGAACTTCTCGACGCACGCCTACGCGGAACTCGACCGAGATGCCGCCGAAAACCACCTGCGCAACGTCCTGGACTTTTGCAAGATTGCGCTCGCCGCCCGCCCCGACATGTATATCAATCTCCGGCTCTGGAACATCGGGGACTCGACCGCCGGAGACTGGAATTCATTCGCAATTTCACGTATAAACGAAACATTCGGTACGCAGGTCGCCCCCGGGAACTTCTGCAGCAGGCACAAGAGCTTCCCCGTCACCGGAAGGCTGTACATCCACGAGGACTCCCGCTTTGAGTGGCCTGCACGTCATACCGAAGGCGAGAAAAGCGAGTGTCATCCTGAGCAGAGCACCGACAGGTGCGTCGTCGAAGGATCTACGAGCAGACTTGCCGCAGGCACCTGCCACGCCCTCGAAACGCATGCCGCCATACTGCACGACGGCCGCGTGGTCGCCTGCTGTCTCGACTACAGCGGGCAAATCACCCTCGGGAACATCGCCAACCAGGGCCTTGCCGAAATTCTCGGCTCGCCTGCCGCCCGCAATATCCGCGAAGGGTTCGAAAAACACGAGCTCCGGCACCCGTTTTGCCAAAAATGCTCCTTCTGCAAGCGTTTCGGGAAGTAAAAAACAAACAAATTACTATATATCCTGCTAGAAATAGAAAGGAGATATCACCGTGAAAAAACTGTTTTTTGCATTGACTGCATGCGCCCTTCTTTTTGCCGCATGTGACGACAGTTCTAGTTCGCCGAACACCGAATCCCCGAACACCAACAACAAATCAAGCACCAAGTCCAACAGTTGCTCCAACGCCGACGAACCGCTTACCGACCCCCGCGACGGCAAGGTTTACAAAACCGTCAAGATCGGCAACCAAGTCTGGATGGCAGAAAACCTAAATTATGACCTAGAAGGCAGCAAGACAAACGACAGCCTCGACAAGGACGGTTCCATTTACGGGCGCTACTATACACTCGAAGCATCAAAAAACGCATGCCCAGAGGGCTGGCACTTGCCCAGTTACGACGAAGCGGATTCCTTGATTATATTTGTCGGTAACGAAGACGTCGCCGGCTGGCACCTCAAATCTACATCTGGTTGGGCCTTTGACGACCACGACCAAACTGACGGAAACGGCGCAGACTCCTACTGTTTCGATGCGAAGAGCGCAGGAGAAATACGGAGTTCCCCGCGCGTATCCAATTTTGGGGAAATGGCCTTTTTCCGAACAACAGCTACATACCGTCAATTTGAATACATCGAAGGTCGCGGGAACGTCGAAACAGAATTACAGGCATGGTATTTGACACTCTGGAACACGGATTCCTTCGGGAAGTTAAAGCATTTTGACGCAGATAAAGCCGCAAGCATCCGCTGCGTCAAGGGTTATGTCGAACCCGAGAGTTCCTCGTCTTACGAAAATTCCTACGAAGAAAACCCCGATGTTTACGCCATCCCCGACTCTCTACAGCAACAATTCGAAGAGGAACTTCGCAAAGAACTATTGATTAAACAATTCGATAGCGTTCAAAGTCCAGAAGAATGTGAAACTATCGAAGGAATCTCGGAATCAGAAATCGAAGCCTGTAAAAATAGATTCCGTTCTCTGCACCCTGAATATTTCTATGACTTCTAATCTTGACGCAAAGACAGCAAGAACAGTCATTCAAGATTTTACAGGCGTTTACGCCAAGCAGCCCTTTATGCAGGAACTGCGGGAATCAACGGCATCCAGCCGCGACATCCATTGGCTGGACTGCACGGCAATCGCAGGCACAGACTGCTACTGCGACGACGAGGCGGTAAAGGCCATACGCGGGCAAATCGCCGACGCCGGTATTACTGACGCACGCGGCATTCACTTCATCGACGGCGGGAATTACCACTACATGAGCAAAATCTGGACAGACATGGTCCAGGAACCGTTTTCGCTTGTTGTTTTTGACCACCATCCCGATATGCAAGAGCCTAGATTCGGGGGCATCCTCAGTTGCGGGGGCTGGGTGCTCGAAGTCCTGAAAAACAATCCCTTTGTGCAAAGTGTAACGCTTATCGGAGTCGCCGACCACCTCGTAGATGAAATCCGCACCGAGATTTCGCAAACGGAAAACGCGCGTGTTTTAGACAAAGTAACATTCATCAGAGAAAGCGAACTGAGCGAAACAGCGTTCTCGTCAATCTCGCGACCCACCCCGCTCTACATTTCCATCGACAAGGATGCTCTCACGCCCGCCTACGCGGCCACGAACTGGGACCAGGGTTCCCTCAGCACAGAATCCCTGAAAGGCATTATCGCAAGCCTTGCCGCAAGCCACAAGATTCTCGGCATAGACATTTGCGGGGAGCGCGCCCGCGACATCGAGGACTCTCGCGCCGACGCGTTGAACAGCGAACTCAACCGCGAACTGGCCGAGTTTTTGATTCCCTTCGCGGCATCCTGATCTTATTTTACTTCCAGCCTTGTGAAAGTTTCGTAGTGATCTGCGGTATAGTAGATTATGCAATCCGACTGATAGACAAGTCGCTTGGTTCCACGGTTCTTGGCGGAATACTCCACATCCGCCTCACGGTATGAACCTTCAGGCAATGTTTCGTGGTAATTATCCGGATTCGAGGAGAAATTATCAAAATTGTCGCCGCCAATCATCACACCGATTGTTGTCCACGGGTTAAAATTCCACTTTTCGAAAGTATCGCCCGTTTCAGATTCGTAAAGTTTTTTCCCCTCATTCTTGCCGACATAGTTTGCAGGCAACTTGTCGAACTTGCACAAGTATGCCGCCACGGAATCCCTTGTCGTGTACAGACCAGATTCCTCCACCGCGTCGTAGATACTTTTTGTATTTGCACTAGATGATTCAACAACACTGCTAGACGAAACACGTTCGATACTAGATGAAGATTCCTCTTCGCTTTCTACCGGAAGCGAGGTCGTACACGCCGCAAAGAAAAAAAAGACAAATCCCACAAGGAGCATCTTTAAAGGAACATTCTTCATGCTAGAAATATACATTAAAAAGGCTCTAATAGGCAAAATGGCAAGGCAACGACCTTCAAAAGAGCTATATTGTGCCCAAAACAGAAATAGGATAAATCTATGGACATTAACGAACTCGCACAACAGCACATCTTGAACCAGCCGCTCTACGTGACCGGCAAGCCCATCGCCTACACCGCCCGCGAATTCGGCCTCGACCCGAAAGACATCGACAAGCTCGCGAGCAACGAGAACCCGTTCGGTCCGAGCCCGAAGGGCATGGCAGAAGCCCGCAAGGCTTTGGAAGAAGTGAACCTCTACCCGGATGGCGGCAGCTACGACCTCATCGGAAAGATTGCAGAGTTCCGCGGCGTGAAGCGCGAACAGATTGCCGTGGGTAACGGCAGCAACGAGCTCCTGGACATGATCGCCCAGGTGTTCCTCGGCCCCGGCACCGAAGCCGTGATGGGCAAGCACAGTTTCGCCGTCTACAAGCTCGCCACCATGGCGATGAATGCCAAGATTATCGAAGTCGACATGCCGGCCCCGGCCTACAACTACGACCTCAAGGCCATGCGCGCCGCCGTGAACGAGAAGACCCGCATCGTGTTCCTCGCTAACCCGAACAATCCGACCGGCAGCGACCTCACCGCCAAGGAAATCATCGACTTCGCCGACAGCCTCCCGGAAACCTGCGTGCTCGTGATGGACGAAGCCTACACCGAATTCATCGAAGACACGCCGGAACTCGTCCCGGATTTCAACAGCCGCATCGCTGCTGGCAAGAACATCATCTGCTGCCGTACGTTCAGCAAGATCTACGGTCTCGCAGGCCTGCGCGTGGGCTACTGCATCACCCGCCCCGAAATCGTGAACCTCATCAACCGCGTGCGTGAACCGTTCAACGTGAACAGCATCGCCCAGGCCGCCGCCATCGGCGCCATCGACGACCAGGAATACGTGAGCAAGGTCCGCGAACTCAACAAGAAGGGCCTCGAACAGCTGAAGGCCGGTTTCAAGGAACTCGGCCTCCCCTACGTGGACAGCCATTCGAACTTCATCGCCGTCAGCGGCTTCAAGGACCCGATTGACGCGTTCAAGTTCCTGCAGTCCAAGGGCACCATCATCCGTCCGCAGCCCGCGATGGGCGACGTGCTCCGCATTACCGTGGGCACCGAACCGCAGAACAAGAAATGCCTCGAAAACATCAAGGCATATCTGGGCAAGTAAACCGCGAGGCGAAACCTCACGGTAGCCGTGAGATGAAATCTCATGGCGTCGCCCGCGTCATTTCCAAGCGCGGCTTTTGCAGCCGTAGCCAAGCAGAAAACCTGGTCCGCGAGGGCCGGGTTTCTTTGCGTGGTAAAATCGTGCGCGACCCCGACACGCCCGCCTACGAGAACGACGAAATCCTCGTGGACGGCACGCCCGTCACCGCAAGCGAGTTCGTCTACTTCGCGATGAACAAGCCGCGCGGGGCCGTGACCACAGCAAGCGACGAGAAAGGTCGCATCACGGTCATGGACATCTTCCGCGAGCAATACAGCAAGATGTTCCCCGGCAAGACGACGCCGCACATTGCGCCCGTGGGCCGCCTTGACGCCGCGAGCGAAGGCCTGCTGCTGTTCACGAACGACACCAAATGGGCCGACACATTACTGGCCCCGCGCGACCCGAGTGCGCACACAAAAATCTACCGCGTGCAGGTCGCGGGCAAGCCCTCCGACGCCGAGCTAAAACAGATGGAAAAGGGCTTCAACGTACCGCCCCGCGTCTTCGGCGAGAGCGAGGAATTCATGCACGCCGAGCGCGCAGCCCTCCACAGCGAAGGCGAAAAGAACTGCTGGCTCGAAATCACGCTGTCCGAAGGCAAAAACCGCGAAATCCGCCGCATGCTCGCCCACCTCGGCTACGAAGTCATGCGACTCGTGCGCATCCAGTTCGACAAGTACACGCTTGATGACCTGAAACCCGGTGAAATACGTCCCCTGATTCTCCGCTAAAATCCCGGCAACAATCCTTTAAACGTTATTTTATCCTATATTTCCTTCTAGGAGGAAATTCCATGGATTTTATCAAGCGGATCTATACAGCATCTATCGTATTGTCCCTCGCATTCTTCGCCGCCTGCGGAGATTCCGATTCATCGGACATTACCACACCCAACAATTCTTCTGAAACCGACATCACGGACACGGCTTCACAAGATACCGCGACAACCGTCAAGGACAGTTCTGCCACAAGCGACTCCACCACTACTAGGGATTCTTCCGCCGTAAAAAGTTCCTCTTCGGTCGAGAAGCCCTCTTCCGCCAACAACACAACCTCATCCAGCACAGGCAACAGCTCTTCAAGTTCGGGCAACAACACATCCAGTTCTAGCATCACCGCATCCACATCAAGTTCCAGCATCATCGACAACAACACCGGTTCATGCAATGTCAAGCTGGACACACTATACGGCTATCTCGTCACCTGCGACGGCATCGCCTTGGGACACCTCATCAACGAACTGGGCAAAGACTATATCGCATTCGAGAACGAAGGTAAAAATTGCTCCCTGAATGACCACATGGATGGAATCGTAGATGTATCCTGCGGCCAGGAGACACATACTCTTTACAAGAAACTATGCAAATCCACTCCATACGACCCCATGATGTATTATTGCAACGGCACATCCTTAATTGACCTCAAAACATATTCGGGACCAGCTATCGTTGAATGCAAAGAATCAGACCTATGGTGTCACAACCCCAACACAGATGGTACAAACGTACACAATGACAAGATAACCTACAAGGAAGACAATAACGCCGGTTTCTACTTCAACAATACCGGCACTCAAGACCTGACTGATTGGGGCGGAATCTGCATTACATACACATCTGACACAAGCGCGCACATCTTCCTAGACCTTGGCGAAGAAAAGAACCTCGCGTTAGGCAACAATCTTCCGCAACAGGTCATTGCTCAGTCACCTGTTCTCCCTACCGAACGATGCATCAGCTGGAGCGATTTCAAGCAACGTCGCTGGGGCAGCCCCACCATACTCGGAAAAGATGCCGCAAAAAGTATAGCTAGTTTCAAGATTGAATTTCAAGGCAAACCCCAAAGCAAATTCAACCTTATCCGCGTAAGGACCTATTCAGAAGGATTCCGCAAAGACAATGTCCGACCACTCTGTGGTAACATGTGGTGTGGATCAGACTGCGAAACCCAGGTTACGACCTTCACCAGCAGCGCAGATGGGTACGATACCGGAGATTGGCAGGGCACAACCGACAAAGCCGACGGCGGCACGTCAACCGTAACCTGGCCGTATAGGATTGGCAATGACTTCAACCCCAACGCACTTGACGATATCATTTATATGTACGAAAGCGTTGCAGGAACTTACACTTTAGGTAGCGGTATCGCAAGCCCCTACGTAAAAATCGGGTTTGAAATAGACAACATGGACACTCGCGATTACGACATTTCCAAATGGAAAGGAATCTGCCTGTCCTACAAAGCCGATTTCGACTTCACCATGGAGCTAACATCCTCCGACAATAACGCTACGAATCCCAAGGTAAGTATCCCCAAGTCGTACAACGCAACAACAATCGACTTGCCCTGGACGGAACTCAATCCACCAGATGCAAGTAAAGTTTCTTTCATTAACTTCGTGTTTAGCGGAGCTGCAGGAACTACAGGCTATTTCGCCTTCTATTCCGTAGGCAAGTTGGGAACCTGCACAAAACAAAACTAGAACAGTATTACTTCCTGGCGACGGTCAGCGATATGCCCAAGTGGAAATTATTCCATTCATCGACGGGGTCGCGTTTCGGGTTCTCCCCTATCCGGAATCTATCGTCGCCATATTCTTCGTTATTGGGGCCAGCGGCAGTGACGTGAAATCCCGCAGTCAGGGTGAACCCGACAAGGTAATGTTCCGATACGCTCCAGAGTTTGCCTGCTTCGAACTTGAAGCCGACATCAAAATTGGAATAATCCATCCCGTATTTTTCCCACTGGTTGTCACTCCACATGAACGAGAGCGTAGCACCCGCAAATAACCCGTACAAGGCGGAATTTTTAGACGGGAAAGGAAAAACCTTGAAACCGAAGCCGAAGAGCGGGCGGACCATAACCTCGGTTTCGGCGTATTCATCCTTGTCGCGGGAATAAAGTTTGTAGTTGGAACCACCTATCGATACAAAAAGACCGAAATCCAGCAAGAAAACGAACCGCTCGCCCGGAGAAAATCCCGCCTGCACATCGAGCATCGGGCCGCCACCTTCAAAAGAGAAGATGTCATAAGTGAGGTCCTCGTCATAGACCATCTCGTCGCGGTCCTTGTCATGATACCAATGGGTAGACGATTCCGTCCTGACGCTATACGACGCATAATGGCCTCCCAGGGACACTCCGAAATACGGGAACCCCGAATCGTCCGAAAGGGCGAGCGCCGCACTGGCCAAGCAGGCTACTAATAGCACCATCCGTGGGAACATTTCAACCTCAGGGCTGCATAATTCACGAACTTGCCACAGGACGTATCCTCGGGCGGCAGGAATTTGTCGAATTCGTAATCTCCGGCGACACTGCGCTCATCAAATTCCACAAAGCGGAAATTGAGGTCATCCGGCTTCCAGTATTTCGAATGGCAGTCAATCACATACGTGGGCAGTGCAACGACCTTGTCACCGCAATAAAAGGAAATATCGACCGAAACCTTATTCTCGCGGCCAAGCGAAAACAGGCTGTCGCAAGTGTCCCTGCAAACAATCCCGACCGAAGAATCCGACGTCACGGATGTATCGACCCAAACTTCGTCCCCGGCCTGGTACGTAACCCGCAATTCCAGGGAATCTACCTTGTCTGGCTTATATGCGGCAACGTCTGTCCAATAAGCAGGATCCGCCCAGTCATCCGGGTCACAAGCCATACAGCAAAACGCAAGCCACGAAAAGACCAACGCGCAAAAAGTTAACAATCTGACGAAACGAGATTTCATTTACTTACAATATAATAAATAAACTAACGAATGTTGATTTTCTTCACCGAAATATTATCCCGTTCCTGCACGCGCACGAGATACAGACCAGCGGAGAGGCTTTCTGTCGGGAGCCGTACCGTTCCGCGTGCAACATTCTGCAGCGACGTTACCCGATGCCCCTGCGTATTGAACATGTCAATCCGCGAAACAGAGCCGGACGCATTGTTCACAAACCAGGAGTCGCCATCGCGGACGAGCAGTTTCCCGTGTTCCGCGATTTTCGCCGGCAACGAAATCGGTTTCGGGTTTGCAGTATTCAAAAGCACCGCCGTAATGGATTTTGCAGGGAGCGAGAGCGAAGCCTTCTTCGACTGCACCGCAGCCGTTCCCGACTTCAGGGCGTTCTGCTCATGCGAAACAAAGGTCTCCCCTTCGATTCCCGCCAACGTAAGCGTCTTGCATTCCCCGTTTTCGACATCAAACGCGCCCACATCCAAATCGACCGTCTGTGAGGTTTTTTCCGCGCGGTTTACGAGAATCACCGTCATGGAGTCGCCCGCACCGTTCAACGTCGTGTAGGCAGAGACCAGAGAATCCTGGCTGGACGGGCTATTCACGCGGAATTCCTTGCCATAGCGGCTGAACAGGTGGACCACCTCGTACATGCCCTCGCGCCACACCCACGGCGTGAAAATCTCCACACCATGATCCATAAACGTTCCCATGAACGAGGCATAGACCACAGCACGGGTCATCGCGTCCATGTCCGCAATAAAGTCCGTTTCCGTGAAGCCGAAGGTGTACTCGTAATCCTCGCCCACATATTTCTTCATCCAGTCATCAATACGTTTGAATATGAAAGTCCTGAAGCCAACACCCTTACCCGTATTCCAGTCGCAATGACCGTCGGTAGAAATGTTGGCGCACCGGATTCCGTTGCCTCCCGGATAAACATAGGAGGTGTCGAAAAATACGCGATGCCAGTTGATCCAGCTCTCGTAATTCTTTTCCGTGGGGTACCAGTGGATATCGAACACGTCCAGCAACTGCGCATCGGACTTTTTCTGCTCCTCGCCCAAACGCTTGATAAAATATTCCAGCCAGCAGTAATTGTGGTCGGGCGCCTTGATATACGAAGTAACCGCCTTCCCTTCGGCATTATTGTCGTAGCGGATATTGCACCAGCTCCATTCATTCGCCACAACAGGGCCCGTGAGCTTCACATCGGGATAGAGCTTTTTCGCCGCCTTCGCGACCGCCACATAGTTCTCAATCATGCGTTCTGGAGCGACCGTCGAATTGTCCGGAAATTCGTAGGGCAAGTCATCGTGCGTGCCACGCCAGATTTCCATCTCGTTGTCCATGCTCCAGTACTGCAGGCGTTTCATGTCGTACTTGAGTTCGTCTTTCCAGTGGGGCAAAATGCCTACGGTAGAATCCGCGGGCCATTCTTCCAAATAAAGCGCGGAATTGCCCGCCTTGACCAGATTCCCGCTATCGTCCACCTCGCCGCCACCCGCCAGATTCAGGTTCGCGGGAGCGTTCTGCCCGTGCGCCTGTTTGTAATCCCAGTCGGCAAAATTGTATTCCGTACTGCTCGCCGCATAGCCCGTAAGCTGGAAGGCATACATCGCATCCACTCCCGGCAAGTTGTCGAGCACCTTCTTTGCAGAAATATCCCAATTGTGAGCATAGACGTTGTTGTAGTAGTCGGGGTGGCTCGTGATGTTCTTGCGCCAGTTGTGCTTGGTCGCGTTGTTCCCGTTGTTCATGCGCAGGTAGCGAATGCCCGCCTGCCGGTAAGTCTCGAGATTCGCGCGTTCCTTTTCCGAGAGCGAATCAACAACGTCGTTGATGTCACCACTGTTGCCGTTGCAGTAGATGTTCCTGCCGTAAAGGTAGGGCGAAACGGGCCTCACACCCGAGGCAGCATCCACCGTAACGGAGACACCCGCGAAGGCATCCGCAAAAGCAAGCAAGGCAGCAAGGCACGAGACGCGCACAAGACATTTCCGCATAAAAGACCCCCGATACCCTTAATCTAATCAAAAAAAGCCCGCCCGGCACATTTTGGCACATTTTTCGCCAAAACTCGCATTTTTGATGACTTTTGGTAACGACTTTCGTCAAAGGCTTTACCAAATCTCGATATTTTTGCCACTTTTGGTAAAAATCAAGGCCAAATACCTTGCACTTTTGGTAAATCCTATCCCATGCACTCAAAGCAGAGTGCGGCCACCAGGGGGGCATTCCAGTTGATGGCGGTCTCGTTGCTCGCGAATGAACAACGCTCGTCGGTATACGAGAATCCCGGCTGCGGGCCCGGATAATGCGGGAAGCGGTGCAGGTCCTGCCTGTCGGCGTTGATGCCGCCCACGACAAGGCCCGGAATCGGGGCCTCGATGCCATCGGAATGGCAAATGCGGTGGTGCGGGAACTTCGGGGAACTCCACGCGGCACCGGTCACAAAGCAACGGCTTACCGGATTCTTTCCATAAACAAAATCGAGCATCCGCTTGGCACAATCCGCGTAAACTGCCGACGGGAACCATTCCTGCACCAGGAACAGCGTAAGGGCATGGTTCGCAATTTCGCCGTTAGAACCCCACACGAACTTGCGGATAGAAAGCCCGTACGGGTCTTCGCCGGCAAGTTTCACAATTTTGTCGGCGACACCCTTCAGTGCTTCGCGGGCACGGGCCTGCAGTTCCATATCGCGCGTCTGCAGGGCAAGCGCAATCCAGCCCAGGTTCTGCGTATCGCGCCAGCTCATGCCGAAATCGGGCGGGCACTTTTCCATATCGGCGAGAAGCTGGTCGCGGACATTCGACGCAAATTCAACCTGCGACAAGCCCGACGGATTATCGAGCCATTCGCGAAACAGAGCCGCGCGCGCCCAGAAGAACTCGTCATCGTAGCGTTCGTCACCATACCCGCCGCTACCTTCGGTATTGTGCGGGTAGGTAACCTCGGGATTTGCCGCCGCCCAGGCATAGGCACGCTCGGATGCATCCAGACACTTTTTCGCAAAGGCCGGGTACACTTTCGCAAACACGCGGTGCGCCTGCGCGAGGGCCCCCGCAAAATTCAGCGTCGACGTGGTGGACTTGCCCAGAATCTGCCTTTTCTGCAAGGCATCGGACTGCTCGGGCGACACGAATCCGTCCCAGCGGATGGGCGACACCTTGAAAAACACGCCGCCGTCTTCATCCTGCATGCGCAAGAAAAACTCAATTTCAAACCGGATCTCTTCGAGCAGGTTCGTGCGGAAGGATCCCACATCGAAAAAGTCCGCATTGCTCGCAACCATCGGGCGATCGTCCGCAAATTCTGCCGCCAGGAGAAGCGTGGCCAGCGATACCCCGCCATTCACAATGTACTTGCCGTAATCGCCGGCATCGTACCAGCCGCCGTGGGCATTCCAGGTCCCCTTGCGGTTCATGCTCGGGTGGAACTCGATGCAATCATCCAAGTGCGCGGCAGGCCTAGCCCACTTTCCCGCACGGTCCGGAGTCAATTCCACGCCGCAGCGCTGGAAATAGAACGACTTGAGCGTCAGCGAAAGCTGTTCCAAGGCAAGCCTATCCGATACAGCGAAAGACTTTGTTTCGGCAAGGATATTCCCCTTCGCGTCCATCACGCAAATGCGGAACTCGCCCGGGGTTTCAAGCTGCGAAAAATCGCCTTCCCACACAAATTCATCCGTGTACGCGCAAGAGCCCTTCTCGACCATCGACGCGCCATACACCCGTTCGCCATTTTCCGAATACACCTCGAACCAGGGCTGCATTTCCTTTAAAGGATTGCGCGCCGAATCGCAAGCCAGCAGGAATACCTTCGGTCCCTTGGGGGCATAGCCGACATGGTTATAGCGAATCGAGAATTCCATGCCCTAATTTTAGATTTTTAAGGTCGTCAAGGCACGTCTTTTCGCACAATTCCCGTTTACAGGAATAAACGGCCCCGTATATAGCCGGATTCAAGGGCTATATCATTTCAAAACTAAAAAAAAGCCGAGATTCAGCATGGAGCCCCGTTTCGCATCGTACGTATTCGTGACCATATAGGAGTACGAGGCAGAAATCAGAGCAAAACCGGCATACACATTCAAACCCACATGCGGTCTGAAATAGAAATTCATATCCGGGCTAAACAGGAACCAGTCCGCCTTATACCCAGCCGCCACAGATACCGGCACAAACTTTTTCCACAGGAAAAACTCCAGAGTCGGGTTTAATGCCGTAAGTAAGCCGAATATAGAATTTGCCTCGTCAAAAAAAATAAACGGGAACGTCGCTATCGACACGAGGCTTGCAAGCCCTGTCACGCGACACGTGGAATCCGGTTCATCGGAAACCATATGGATATTGAATGCATCGAAATTCAGACGTACCCTGTCCGTCAAGTCAGCACCCATAGAGACAACCAAACTAAAATCAGTCATGTCCAAGAACTGGCCTTCCCACACCGCGACATCGGCACCCATACCGACACGCTTAAAGTGTCTGTCCCAATCGGAGTCAGCAAAAGAGAAAGACGCCCAGAGCAGCAGGCAAGTCAATAATCTGGGGAACACTAGATCAAATCTCTGTTCAGAAGCTCGCCATGGTCCAGAACCAGGCGGCGGAAGGGGCTATTCAGGTAAAAGTCCGGGTTATGCGTCGCCATTACGACGGTCGTCCCACGAGCATTGATTTCCTTGAAAATCTTGAACACCTCGTCGGCGTTTTTCGGGTCAAGGTTACCGGTCGGTTCGTCAGCAAGGAGCAAGTACGGGTTGTGCACCATCGCTCGGGCAATAGCCACACGCTGCTGTTCACCACCGGAAAGCGTATAGGGCATCGCAAATCGTTTCTGGCTTATCCCCACTAGGGCAAGGGCATCAAAAACAGCCGCATTTATCTTGCTGCTCGGGGTCCCTACAATGCGGAGCGCGAGCGCCACGTTTTCAAAAACGTTCCTGTCGGGCAGCAGCTTGAAATCCTGGAAAATGATGCCCATCTTGCGGCGGAACGCCTGGATCCTGTTGTCCGGGGAACTCTTGCTGTCGTAAATGCAGTCGCTGGTGAACTTCACCATCACCTGGCCGCCTCGCTCCATGTCGGGGCGTTCGTCCATATAAATTAACTTGAGCACGGTCGACTTACCCGCACCCGAATGCCCTGTCAGGAACACGAATTCACCCTTGTTGATACGGAAGGTGATGTTGTTCAGCGCCTTCCAGTTGTCCTCGTAGGACTTGGTAACATGGGTGAAATGAATCATGCTCGGCCCGGTCCCCGACGTTACTCCGTCATGCGGATTTCGATGTGGACCTCTTCGCGCCACTTCTTGAGGAGCGCGTTCAATTTCTCGTTCTCGAGGTGGTTCGCCGCCATGGCCTCGATCTTGCCGTAATCTTCTTCAAGCGTGAGTTCGCGAATCTGGCGGGAATCGTCTAGGCGGAACAGGTGGTACGAACCATCAATCTCAACAGGTTCCGACACCTCGCCCACGTTCAGGTTTGCCACCGGATCGACATACGCCGGTTCCATCTCGTTCTTCTGGTACCAGCCCAAAAGGCCTCCCGCAAAGTTGCTCGACTTGTCCTCGCTGAACTTCTTTGCGGCGGCGGCAAAGTCTTCCTTTGTCTTGATGGCGGCACGGAGCGAATCCGCACGCTGCAAAACCTGAGCGGAATCCGCTGCGGTCGGGATCGTGCGGAGCAAAATGTGGGCAGAACGCACGCCGTCTTCCTTGCGGCCTAACACGCGGGCAATATGCCAGCCGCGGTCCGTCTTGACCGGAGTGGAGGAATACTGTCCGTTCTTCAGCTGGTCCAGAATACGCTCGAAAGCCGGGTCCAGGAGTCCGCGCCTGTAATAACCGAGGTCGCCACCCTTTTCTGCAGAGGAATCCTGAGAATGGTTCTTGGCCAGAAGTTCAAATTTAATTCCCAGGTTCAGGCTATCGATCAGGTTTTCCGCCACGCGCCTCACCGAATCCACAATTGCCTGGTTGGGCTCGATCTTCAGCTGGATATGGCTCAGCTGCACGCAGTTGTACTGGCGCGGCAGGGAATCCTTGTACGTCTTGTAGAACGCATCCACCTCTTTCTTGGTCGGGCTCACCGCACCCACATGGCGCTGGCGCACGCGCTGCGTCTCCACGTGGCTCCTTATCTGCTTTGCGAGCTGTTCGCGGTACTGCGCCATGCTGACACCCAGCTGGGAACGGATAGCCTTCTCGAGCGTCGCCATGCTCACGTTCTGGCTTGCCGCAAGCTGGCTCAAGTGCGCCGTCACGCGCTGGTCGATTTCGGCATCGGTCACCACGATGGAATCGCGATCAATGCGGCTCAGCAGCACCTTTTCCTCGATAAGCTTGTCGAGCACATACTGCTTCTGCTGTTCTTCGCTCATCGCCGAGCCCTCGGGCGTCTCCTGGAACTGGTACAGGTTGTTCAGGAACTCCGAACGCATAATCGGCTTGCCATCGACAATGGCGGCAATCCCTTCCATCAGGACCGGCGCCGCAAAGGCCGCAGCAAAAACACCCAGCACAAAAACTGTCAAAAAGAACTTCTTCATTCGCTTTTTCCTTCAGTAAACACGCGCGATTTCGAGAAAATCGGGCGTTTCATTTTCCACTCTTTCTTGAGGTTTTCCATGACCCTGTTCTTGTGTTCGAGCCACACCATATTGGAAACATCCTCGCTCACATCCTTGTACGGGCGCACTTCCGCAGAATCCAGGCGCTCGGTCACCACGGCCATCTTGAGGGCCCCGCCACAATAGCGCATCACCGAAAGTTTGCCCACAGGGAACGTCTTGACATCCTGAATCATGCAGGAATCCGGCGAAACATCGAGGGTATCGAACTTCACCACGGTATCGACCAGCGGGCTTTCGGGCGGAATCACGTTGAATACGCGCGATTTCATCTCCCTGTAGTATGCATCGGCATTCGCCCAGGTCTTGAAATACATCACGGCACCCGAAATTACCGTTTTCCCGCGCAGGTACTGGTCACGATGCTCCTGGTAATAGGCAAGTTTTTCGGCATCGCCAACCATCATGGTATCGACAAACGACTGCAAGTAGTAATCCACCACCAGCTTGCGCACGGTGCTCTCGATTTGCCCCGAAAGCACGGAATCCGACAAAATTCCGGCATCCATGGCTTCCTGGTAGGCGACTTCCTCGTCTATCCAGTGCTCGAGGAAGGCAAGCCGGGTGCGGTCATCCAGCGAGTTCCAATTCGGGACCATGCTCAAAAGCTTGGACTGCGTCAGGTTGACCTTGCCTACCGAAACAACAACCGGGTCGTCCTTGCCAAAAGGCAACTGGAACGGCAGTTCACACCCCGCCAAAAGCACAAGCGAAGACAGGCATAGAGCAAACAATATGCGCGAAACAAATTTCATCGGGACATAATTTAGAAAATTCACGTTCCGCATTTTACGCAGAACAGCCCATTTTTTGCGTTTTCGTCCCAAAAACCGCAATTTGGCGATTTTCAACATCTAAACGGGGCCCATACAAGTCGCAGATTAAAGCAGAAAGGAGCGTATTCACTAGAAAACAAAAAGGAACGTTACATGTGACAACAAAAAAAACAAATAATCTATATTCAATATGAAAATAAGTTGGGATATCATGAAGTACTTATTGACAATATTTATATCGCTATTCGTCATCTGCTGTAGCAATAGCGAACCTGCACATCCATCCGAGCAGCCCACCTCTTTAATCGTAGAAGATGACAAAGACGAAGAAATCACACAAAGCGACTCCATACCCACCCCAATTATTGAAATTGACGGCATGATCCACCTCGACGGCGGAAATGTCACCATTGGCACGAACGATAACAGTTTTAAAACCAACGAACGCCCCGCCATGAAGGTGGTCCTTGATTACAGTTTCTACATGGGCATCCACGAGGTGACGTGCGGCGAATACGCCGAAGCGATTCAAAGAACGGACCTCAAGGTGCCCGAGAAATGTGACAACGACAGTCTCCCCGTAACCGACATCACCTATTTCGATGCGGTCCTATACGCAAATGCCAAAAGTAAACAAGAAGGGTACGACACGGCCTACACCTACAACAGAGCCGTCTTCGACAGCGAAGGACACTGCACCTACCTGGAAGGGTTCGCTTTCCACGCCGACGCAAAGGCGTTCAGGCTCCCGACCGAGGCGGAATGGGTCTACGCGGCTACCCGCGCCTGGGACACAAACAAGAGTTGGAACAACAGCAATTCCGAATACAAGCTCCACACTGTTTGCAACATGGAGGCAGATTCCGCAGGATTCTGCGACATCGCCGGGAACGCCATGGAATGGGTAAACGACTGGATGGGAAAATTCCTTGATACAACCGTAACCAACTATGTCGGCGCTCCCGATGGCGGAGACATGGGAGAACGAATTGTCAAAGGAGGGTGCTACACCTCGTCGCAAATAGAAATCAACCCTTACAGCCGCGGGGATGTCTATACCGTCACTTCATCGACCAGGGCGGAATATGTTGGATTCAGGCTCGCATTCGGCAACATTCCCAACGCACTCTGGATGGGCGACGACGGGATTTCGCAAACAAGTATCGTCACGCCACTTGCAGGGAACGAGACCGTCAAGGGAATCACGGGCTCGTACAACACGAAACTCGCCTTCCGCAACGATGTTTCCGGAAACATCGCCTACATCGACTACCTAAACGGCAGCCTTTCCGTCAAGGAAATCACAAAAGGGATCGACGCCTACCATCCCGAAATATCCCCTAACGGCAAATGGATTGCCTACTGCACAGGCTTTGAAGGTGTATCCCGAAAATCTACGATTTATGTTCAAAGTCTAGAAGAAGAGTCGCTTCCCATAAAACTTGAGGTTGAAAAAGCGGCCATTCCCCGTTGGAGAATCCTTGACAACGGCGATACGGCAATTGCGTACGTCAGTGAGGCAGGCAACAACAAAGACGAGACAACTTTCAAATCAGCATCAACCTGGCAAGTGACTTTCGCCAAAGGAACATTTGGGACTCCGCAAAAGCTCTTTGATGGGGCTTATCACGGCGGGATTAGCGAGGACAACGCACTCGCCGTTACAGGGGCCCGGTTACTCCGTGCACACGTGAATGGGCACGACACCATTTGGTACAACGGAGAACAAGCCTGCAACGCATCCCTAGCCATGGATAAAAGCAAACGCACTGCTTTCCTCGACTTTGGCGGAAAGACCGGCAAGGATTTCGTCGGCAAGGACTATTCCACACACGAACGAATCCTTATCGCAGACAGCACCGGAAAACTCGAGCAGTCCATCCTGGCACCCACCGGATACACCTTTGACCATACGGAATGGACGACGGACAACACCAAGACGAACATTGTCGCCACACTCACCAACATGAACGGTGCGCACACCAAAATCGTCCTCGTCAATCCGCTCGACAGCAGCGTCACTGAACTTGCCGAAGGCGAGGAACTTTGGCACCCGAACCTTTGGGTAAAAAAGAAGGCAGTAAAACGGAGCTCGAGCAGCACAGCGACAAGCAGCAGTAGCAGTGCCATTACTAGTAGTAGCGTCATTTTCAGCAGTAGTTCCTCTGAGGTTCTAGTCAGTTCCAGTTCAGATGATGTAATTAGCAGCTCCTCGGAGGCTCCAAACAGTTCCAGTACAGAAGATGTAATCAGCAGTTCAAGCGAGCCCATTGATCCTCCAGAACCAGACTTTGAACTTGACCTTGATAGCGCAGGAATATATTACAATGCATCAGGGGCCCACCCATATGCAATAAAATGGCGTTATAAAATGGAACTTTTATGGCAATACAAAGACACAGCAAACATCATCATTTTGGGATCCTCTCGCGCAAATCACGGAATCAATCCGCTCCTTATAAGTCAACCATTCTATGCAATCAATTTATCTGTAACAGCAAACTTACTAGGCGAAGACCACGCTTTGCTAATAAATTATGTTCTTCCTCACATGACCAAGGCAAAAATTGTTGTAACAACAGTTGATATAGACCGATGGCATACAGCAGGTTTAGGAATTTGGGAATCCGCATACAAGTCCTATCCAGGATATGTTTATGACAAAAACCATAATTATTGGAAAGATCAATTTCCTAAGAATTTAACAGAAGCCACCTACAATTCTCCAGGCAACTCTGGCTATGCGGCCGAGTTCCGGCCAACTCGAGGATTCTCACCGTTCAATTCAAATGGTTGGGGCGATCCCATTATCAGCAGGGATAGCACATGGATGGAAAAGCAACCGCAAGAATATGACAAAAACTTAAATACACTTATTGATATGATAGAGGCATGTCAACAGAAAGGCGTTGTATTGATTGGAGTCATAACACCACAAAATCCTCGTTATAAAGAAACAGGCTCTTTTGGAAGATACGGCCTTTTAAGAAGCCAAGCTCCAGAACTTATTAAACAAATAGCAAACTTAAATCAGCAATATTCCAATTTCATTTTGATGGACGAAAACAAAATGGGAAACCATGATTATACCGATGAAATGACATATAACTCAGATCATCTAGCAACAGAAGGTGCCGCACAACTAACGACACGAATAGACTCACTTATTAAGACATTAAATATTGAACCGTAAGATTCCGTTTGGACAACTAGGAAACTTGAATTTTGCTAAATTTTCCGCGGAAATTGAAAATACGGCTTAAATACGCCCAAAGAGGATAAAGATGAAAGTTTCTTTGAATTGGCTCAGACGTCATGTGGATCTTCCGGAAAATGCGGAAGAAGTTGCAAAGGCATTGACCTCCATCGGCTTGGAAGTCGAAGGCACCGAAGAACCGGGCAAGGTTTATGAAAAGCTCGTTGTGGCTAAGGTTCTTACCTGCGAAGCTCACCCGGACAGCGACCACCTGCACATCACGACCGTGAACGACGGCAAGGAAACGCTCCAGGTCGTCTGCGGCGCCCCGAACGTGGCCGCCGGCCAGACCGTGGTGCTCGCCCCGATCGGTGCAGAACTTCCGCTCCCCGACGGCACCATGCTCAAGATGAAGAAGTCCAAGATTCGCGGCGTCGAAAGCTTCGGCATGATTTGCGCCGAAGACGAAATCGGCCTCAGCGACGACCACGCCGGCATCATGGTGCTGGACGACAGCATTCCGGCTGGCACACAGTTCGTGAGCCTCGGCCTCTACGACGTATGCTTCGAGCTGAACGTCACGCCGAACCGCCCGGATGCCCTCAGCCACCGCGGTGTCGCCCGCGAACTCGCCGCCAAGTTTAACCGCCCGCTCAAGCCCCTCGCCTACGAACTCAAGGAAGATGCCGAAGCCGCCAGCTCCGCAATCAGCCTCGAAGTGGTTCCCGGCTGCGGCTGCTCCCGCTACGTGGGCCGCGTCATCAAGGACGTGAAGGTCGAGAAGTCCCCCGC
>Ga0265300_10001109_pt1 | contig 26300 bp, 19 predicted proteins | sample AusTroGonzalo_MG_FD_193482 | JGI IMG/M metagenome (GOLD analysis project Ga0265300, IMG submission 193482) | Bovine rumen microbial communities from tropical cattle in Woodstock, Queensland, Australia - Gonzalo_03 | ecosystem: Host-associated > Mammals > Digestive system > Stomach > Rumen ...
ACGATTTACGAAGAGATAAAAACCTAACTCTATCATATAGTGACACATACAAATAACATTTTGAGAAAAAACTTCTCAAAAGATTTGGATTTCAACTGGAAAGGAGGAGTTCGACGTTTAGGGTCCGTAGGGACTCGGAGTAGCTGCGGAACGTCGTCTCCCCAAACTGAAAGTCCTGCGCTGTTCCCGATACTGATACCCCAAAGGTTCTCTCCCTTTTTTGTATATTTGCATGTCAAATTAAATAAGGATGAAGATACTTGTAACTGGAGCGGCCGGATTCATTGGCTCAAAACTGGCTTACCGTCTGGCTGAGCGCGGAGATGAAGTCGTAGGACTTGACAACATAAATGATTATTATGACATTCGCCTTAAGTTGGGACGTCTGGCTCAGTGCGGAATAGTATCCCACAGCGGCCGATACATAGACGGCTCCATCCGTGAGAGTTCCCTGTTCCCCAATTACCGGTTCATAAAGATGGACCTGGCCGACCGCGGACAGATGACGGAATTCTTCCAGCAGGAGAAATTTGACATGGTCGTCAATCTGGCAGCCCAGGCCGGAGTCCGATACTCCATCACCAACCCCTATGCCTATCTGGACAGCAACCTGGTGGGATTCATGAACGTGCTGGAGTGCTGCCGCAACAATGAGGTGAAGCATCTGGTTTACGCATCGTCATCATCGGTATACGGAATGAATGAGAAGGTTCCGTTCAGCGAGGACGACCGCGTGGACAATCCCGTGAGCCTCTACGCCGCCACCAAGAAGGCGAACGAGCTCATGGCCCACTCCTACAGCAAGCTCTACGGCCTGCCCACCACAGGCCTCCGTTTCTTTACCGTATACGGCCCGTGGGGACGCCCCGACATGGCGCCGATGCTGTTCGCTACCGCAATTAGTAAAGGTGAGCCCATCAAGGTATTCAACAACGGCAACCTGAGCCGCGACTTCACCTATATAGATGACATAGTGGAGGGCACCATCCAGGTAATGGACCGCAAGCCCGTAGCAGAGAACTGCCCCAACAACGTTCCTTGGAAAATATATAATATAGGTTGCTCCAAGCCCGTGCAGCTTATGGATTTCATAAACGAGATTGAGACCGCCCTGGGCGTTGAGGCAAACAAGATATTCCTGCCCATGCAGCAGGGAGACGTATTAAAGACTTATGCCGATACCTCCAAACTGGAGCGCGAATGCGGCTACAAGCCCACCACTACCCTGCATGAGGGTATAGGAAAATTCATAGAGTGGTTCAAGTCAGACCTCAACCCCTTAAGACCCTAAAAAATATCAGTAGATAGCCACGCACTCCATCTCAATGAGCCAGCCCGGACGGCAGACAGGCGCCATGGTGATAATGCGCGGATGATCAGGGAAGCGTTCGCTGAAAATGCGGTTTACGGTCGTGTAATCCGATGGATCACGCAGATAGACGGTCATGGTTGCCACATCGGCAAAACCGCAGCCGGCCTCGGAGAGCAGGACCTCTACATTCTCAATCATACGTGCAGTCTGTCCGGCGATATCGCCCTCATGCATGATATGCCCCTTATTATCTATACTGGCAGTGCCCGATATAAACACATGCCTGAGGTCCGGATAGCGCACCACCGTTCCGCGTTCAAATCTGACCCCGTATTCCGATGTACGGTTCAGGTGAGTTGAGCCGTAAAGGTAACTCCGGCTCACTTCCTGGCCCTTTACCGCCACAGCATCCAGCATCACCTTGCTGTCATGTGACAATGTGCGTCCTTCAATTCCGGTGCTTGCTATGAAATGTGTATCGGGAGTAAGGGCATGGCGGTCAAAAACGTCATTGCGACCATCCACCACCCCTTTGTAGTTGACATCTATGTTCTGTACAAAAAGCCATGTACGCACGCAGTCATCCTCCAGAGTCATGCCCTGAGCCTCAAGGTCTGCACTGAACTGATCCAGCAGTTTCACGGTCTGTCCGTAAGAACCATCACAATCAGCCGTTCCACGGGTAAACCACAACTCCTCAGTTCCGTGCCATGAAATCCTGTGCAGACCATCACGTATGGCAGTAACATAGGCATCAGACCTATACCATACCCACGCGGCGATCTTGGTTCCGTTAAGCGGTGCCTGACCGATTACGGATACAGGACAATCCGTCTTAAGCCTCTCCTCCACGAATGGGGCCTGATTAGCGGGATCACTCAGAAAGATTCGTACAAAAACAGGCCTTACACCCGGCATGGGCAAGGAATTTATGCCCGTCAGGACAAGTTCAACCTGGCTTGCGAACGGCAGAGCCGGATCAGTTACGGAAAAGACGGAATTGAACTGGACAATGCGGTTTGCGCCGTCTCCTTTTTCAAATCGGCTGGTACTGATAAGCAGTGCTCCCTGGTGGTCGGTGTGGAAAAACATAGATAATTCTGAATTCAGGATGCGAATATAAGAGTTTTTTGCGGGGATTCTTGGCCGAATGTCACAAAAAGAATAATTTTGGCGTACAAATAAATATACACGTTTTAGTCATTATATGAGAAGAATACTCACTCTGGCTGCTACAGCAGCCCTGTGCGCACAGGTTATTGCGCAGGACGAGAAGCCTCAGGGCTATCAGTTCACCACTGTTGATTCCATCGCCATCACATCAATCAAGGACCAGGCACAGTCCGGAACATGCTGGTCATTCTCAACCATCGGATTCTTTGAGTCCGAGCTGATACGTCTGGGAAAGGGAGAACATGACCTGGCCGAGATGTTCGTGGTACACAAGACCATGGAGGACCGCGCCCAGGCCGCCGTACGTCTGCACGGCGACATAGAGTTTGCCCAGGGCGGCAGTTTCTACGATGTCCTGTACTGCTGGAAAAACTACGGAATGGTTCCGCAGGAGGTGATGCCCGGCATCATGTACAAGAGCGACCGCATAAACCATAATGAACTCACCGCCGTGGCGACAGCTTACGTAAACGCGCTTGCCAAAGGCAGCCTTAAGAAACTGTCCGACGTATGGCAGAAAGGATTCAGCGGAATCTACGATGCATACATAGGTGAGTGCCCCGAGAAATTTACTTACAACGGAAAGGAGTACACCCCACAGTCATACGCTGCATCCCTGGGCCTCAACATGGATGATTACGTATCACTTACATCATTCACCCACCACCCCTTCTATGAGAAATTCATCATAGAGATCCAGGACAACTGGCGCTGGGCCCAGTCATACAACCTGCCGCTGGACGAGTTCATGGAGGTGATGCACAACGCCATAAAGAACGGTTACACTTTTGCATGGGGGGCCGATGTATCAGAACCCGGTTTCACCCGTGACAAGACCGCGCTTTGCGTGATTCCCGTCGATGAGGACAAGGACAAGAATTACCTCAAGGAACCCGGTGAGGAGAAGGTCATCACCCAGGAGATGCGCCAGGAGGGATATGACAACTGGGAGACTACCGATGACCACGGCATGCAGATATTCGGCATAGCCAAGGACCGCAACGGCAAGGAGTATTTCATGGTCAAGAATTCATGGAACACCACAGCCGGTAACAACGGCATCTGGTATGCCAGTGATGCATACGTCGCCCTCAAGACAATCAACATCATGGTTCACAAGGACGCCATACCAAAGGATATCAAAAAGAAGCTGGGCATTAAGTAACAAAACTCCCGGCCACACGTCATAACCGCGGACGCATCATTACTGCGCCCGCGGTTTTTTATTAAAATATAATTAGAGTTAAGTATTGACAATAAAGAAGCCGTTTGCTATCTTTGCATTTTGGAACAAACCGGTCTTTCCGGATATCCCCCGGAAACGGGTGCGGAGCTCCGGAAGACAACGTAACATACTCAAAATGAATAAAATAAAAAATAACATAAATAATGAACTTCAGATGGAACTTTGTGCCCCCCACCCAGGAGGTAACAGAGGCAGCCAATGACTTGTCAAAGGCTGTAGGGATAAGTCCCATACTCTGCAGGCTCTTGATTGAGAGAGGCATAACAAGTAAGACCGAAGTACAGAAATTTTTCAACCCGCAACTGAACGAGCTGCTTGACCCTTGGCTCATGGATGACATGGACAAGGCGGTGGCACGTATCAACAGCGCCATAGAGCGCGGCGAGCGCATTCTGGTTTACGGTGATTATGACGTAGACGGCACAACTGCCGTTGCGTTGGTGTACAACTTCCTTAAAAGGGATTACGACAACCTGGATTATTACATTCCGGACCGTTACAATGAGGGTTACGGAGTGTCCCACCAGGGTGTCGATTACGCTTTTGAGACCGGAGTCAAGTTGGTCATTGTACTTGACTGCGGCATCAAGGCCATTCAGGAGATAGCCTACGCCAAGGAGAAAGGCATAGACTTCATTGTGTGTGACCATCATGTTCCCGATGATGAACTGCCCCCTGCAGTAGCCATACTGAACGCCAAGCGTTTTGACTCCCACTATCCTTTCAAGCATCTGTCCGGATGCGGTGTGGGATTCAAGCTCATGCAGGCCTATGCCCTGGACAACGGCATACCGTTCAGCGAGCTGCTGCCCAGCCTGGATCTGGTTGCGGTAAGTACAGCATCGGACATAGTGCCCATCATGGGTGAGAACCGTGTCCTGACCCACTACGGTCTGGAGCAGCTCAGCAGCAATCCCTGCACCGGCCTCAAGGCCATCATACAGGTGTGCAAGCTATCGGACAAGAATCTGACCATCAACGATATAGTATTCAAGATAGGACCGCGTCTGAATGCCGCAGGCCGTATGAGCAGCGGCAAGAAAGCCGTAGACCTGATGGTTGAGAAGGACTTTAACCGCGCCCTTGAACTGGCCGAGAATATAGACAAGGAGAATGATGACCGCAAGAAAGATGACAAGGAGATGACCGAGGAGGCCAACAACATCGTCACCAATCTTGAGGACGGTGAGAACCGCCATGCCATCGTGCTGTATAATGCCGAGTGGAAACGCGGTGTGATAGGTATCGTTGCCTCACGCCTTACCGAGGTGTTCTACAAACCTGCCGTGGTGCTTACCAAGACCGGCAACCTGGCTACGGGATCGGCACGTTCCGTATCGGGATTTGACGTTTACAAGGCCATAGAGAGCTGCAAGGACCTGCTTGAGAATTTTGGCGGACATACCTATGCAGCCGGTCTGTCACTTAAGGTAGAGAACGTTGAGGAGTTCAAGCGCCGCTTTGAGGAGTATGTTTCAAACCACATCGAACCGGACCAGATTGAGGCATCTATAGATATTGACGCAGATCTGGACTTCAAGGACATAACGCCCAAGTTCTTCCGTGACCTTAAGAAATTCCAGCCCTTCGGCCCTGATAACCACAAACCCATATTCCGCACCCGTAATGTCTATGACTACGGTACCAGCAAGGTTGTGGGTCGCGGTCACGAGCATATCAAACTGGAACTGATTGACAGCAAGAGCGGTCATCCGCTCAACGGAATCGCGTTCGGCCAGAGTTCATACGTGAACTACATCAAGACCAAGCGCTCATTTGACATCTGCTATACCATTGAGGAGAACAATTTCAAGCAGGGAGAGGTGCTGCTGCAGATAGAGAGCATCAAGCCCAACCAGCCTGAAACAAAAGCCTGAACCTGACGGCTCTATGAACTACCTGGAGATACTAAAGACCTACTGGGGATATGACAGTTTCCGCGGCATCCAGGAGCAGATCATAGAGAGTGTCGGCCAGGGACGTGACACACTGGGACTCATGCCTACCGGAGGCGGCAAGAGCATAACGTTCCAGGTTCCCGCAATGGCCATGGACGGCGTATGTCTGGTCATCACCCCGCTCATAGCGCTCATGAAAGACCAGGTGCGCAACCTGCGTGACCGCGGCATCAAGGCCGCAGCCATTCACACGGGCATGAAACGCGAGGAGATAATAGCAGTCATGGAGAACTGCCTGTTTGGCGGTTACAAGTTCCTCTACGTATCACCCGAGCGCCTGCAGTCCGACCTGTTCCGCACCAAGCTGCGCCATCTCAAGATATGCCTGCTCACGGTAGACGAGTCACACTGCATATCGCAATGGGGTTATGATTTCCGCCCCTCATATCTGAGCATTGCCGATATCCGCAAGGAGCTGCCCGGTGTCCCCGTACTTGCACTTACCGCCACCGCCACCCCGCAGGTGACCGATGACATCCAGGACAAGCTGGGATTCAAGGAAAAGAACGTGATACGCATGAGTTTCTTCCGCGAGAACCTGTCATACGTAGTTCGCAAGACTGAGAACAAGCTCCTGGAACTCAAGCATATACTGGAATGCGTGCCCGGCACGGGAATAGTCTATGTACGCAACCGCGCCGAGACCAAGGAGGTGTCCGATTTCCTGAATAAGGAGGGCATACCCTCCACATTCTATCACGCAGGCCTGGAGCCATCGGTCAAGGATGAGCGCCAGCGTGCATGGACCAATGACATATATCGTGTGGTTGTTGCCACCAACGCTTTCGGAATGGGAATTGACAAGCCCGATGTACGCACGGTGATACACATGGACATACCCAGTTCCATCGAGGCCTATTTCCAGGAGGCCGGACGCGCCGGACGTGACGGAAAGCGCTCATTTGCGGTGCTGCTTCACTCTCCGGGCGACAAACGTACCGTAAGCAAACGTATCAGCGACACGTTCCCCAAGGAGGAGTTCATACGTGACGTCTATGAGAAACTGGCATTCTGGCATGAGATGGCGGTAGGTGACGGCCGCGGCTGCACATATGCGTTCTCGTTGGGTGAGTTCTGCCAGCATTTCTCACTGCCGGTAATACCTACGGACAGTGCCCTGCGCATACTTACCCGTATGGGATACATAGAGTATGTGGATGAGATGGAGTACTCCGCCCGCCTGCTCTTTACGGCCGGCCGCGATGAGCTGTACCGTCTGCATCAGGACCGCACCACAGAGGATGTCATGAACATCATACTGCGTCTGTACAGCGGCATATTCACCGATTACGCATATATTGACGAGCATCTGATATGCTCACGGGCCGGTATAGACCACGAGAAACTCTACACCACCCTCATGACCCTGCAGAGTCAGGGTATAGTCCGATACGTACCTGAGCGCCGCACCCCCGTGATCACCTGGACAAGGGAGCGCATAGACACCGCCATGCTGCATTTTGATCCCGATGTATATCTGCAGCGCAAGGAGGAGTTCAAGGAGCGCATCGGCGCCATGATGGAGTATGTGACGCGTGAAACCGGATGCCGCAGCGCCATACTGCTCAAGTACTTTGGCGAGCATCAGGACAAGCCCTGCCTCTGCTGCGACCTGTGTCAGCAGAAAGTCCAGGGGGACCTTACGCGCGGTGAGCGTGACGCCATCATGCAGGACGTTCTGGATACGTTCCACACAAACCCGGACAACCCGCAGCTAGTCTACACCCTGCCCTATGACCGCAGCAAGATTGACATGGTGCTGCATTACATGGTTGATGAGGGACATATCCTTATGAGAGACGGAAAGATTTTTGCAAAACAATAAACATTGAACATATGAAAAAGCAAATCCTTGTAATCATTTCAGTTGTAGCCCTGGTTCTGTCAGCCTGCCAGAGCGAGCCCGTGCGCGTGGCATGTGTAGGTGACAGCATTACATTCGGTCATGGCATCAATGACCGTGAACATGACGCCTATCCTGGTCTGCTCAGTACCATGCTTGGCGAGAAATATGACGTACGTAACTTTGGAGTAAGCGGCTCAACCACCATGATGGGCACTGATATGCCCTACATGAATGAGCAGGCCTACAAGGATGCATTGGCATTCAACCCCCAGATAGTGACCATCAAGCTAGGCACCAATGACAGCAAGCCCTACAACTGGAAGGAGAGCGAGCATTTCAAGCAGGACCTCAAGACCCTTATCGAGTCATTCCGCGCCCTGCCCTCCAATCCGCAGATATGGCTCTGTCTGCCCGTACCTGCCTACGGTCATGCCTGGAGCATAAATGACAGTGTCATCTTTAACGGCGTCATTCCCTTCATCAAAGAGGTGGCACAGGAGGAGAACCTGCCCCTTGTTGACCTGAACACCCCCATGCAGGGCAAGCGCCAGTATTTCCCTGACACCATCCATCCCAATGAGGAGGGACAGAAAATGATTGCCCAGACCATCTTTGACATCATATTCAAGAAACAATAAATCCAATGGATCCTATTCTGAAAATAGAAAATGTCTCCAAGACATACACCGGCCACAAGGCGCTGGATGATGTATCTCTGGAGATTCCACGCGGGTCCATCTACGGACTCCTTGGCCCCAACGGAGCGGGTAAGACCACTCTGATTCGCGTAGTGAACCGCATGACTATCCCTGATTGCGGAAATGTATTGTTCAACGGCCGTCCCATTACTGCCGATGATATATATCAGATAGGCTATATGCCCGAGGAGCGTGGCCTTTACAAAAAGATGAAAGTGGGTGAGCAGGCAGTCTTTTTTGCCCGTATGCGCGGTATGAGCCGCATTGACGCCACCCGCAAGCTACACCGCTGGTTTGACCGTCTGGGCCTGGACGGCTGGTGGGACAAGAAGGTTGAGGACCTGTCAAAAGGCATGGCACAGAAGGTGCAGTTCATTGCCACCGTGGTTCACGAGCCTTCACTCCTCATCTTTGACGAGCCGTTCTCTGGCTTTGACCCCATCAACCAGAACCTGCTCAAGCAGGAGATACTCGGACTGCGCGACCGTGGTGCGACCGTGATCTTCTCAACCCACAATATGGAATCGGTCGAGGAGATATGTGATGACATCACTCTCATAAACAAATCCCATAACATCCTGTCCGGATCTGTCCAGGAGATACGCCGTAAGGCCGGGAGCAACAATTTCCTTGTGATATACAACGGCACGAAGGAGCAGTTTGAGACCGCCTTGAACGGCAAAGCCGATATCATCAGTGAACCCGAAGGTATTATAGGAGGTTTCACCCAGCAGAAGATACATATTTCTGATGACGATAACGTGCGCTCCGTGATAGGATCTCTGAATGACAGTGTCGCATTACGCTCCTTCCAGGAGGTGATGCCCAGCATGAACGATATATTCATCCGTGCCGTAAACGGTACACTTTAAATTGTCAAGTCATGAATAAGATAGGCCTTATAGTAGAACGTGAATTTACGGAAAGGGTCCGTAAGAAAACATTCATCATAACCACCCTGCTCATGCCTCTGTTTATGATAGCCATGATGGTTGCCCCCACCCTCATAATGTTCTGGGGCACCTCATCAACCAAGACTATCGTGGTAGTGGACAACTCTCCCAACCGTTTTGTGGGCAGTCAGCTGGAATCGGGAGAGACGGTAGAGTTCCTGCTGCTTGACCAGGGGATAAACGCCAGTCAGGCCCGTGCCCTGTACAGCCATGCGGATCAGGCATACGGCGTGCTTGTCATCGGGCACGACATACTGGACAATCCGCAGAACCTGCAGCTCATTCTCAATGACGCATCATCCATGAGCATTGAGGAGAGCATACAGAGACAGGTTCAGGGCATATTGCGTAATGCCAGACTGAGCCGCTACAATCTGGACAACATGGACCAGATCCTGGCCGATGCCAACGTGCGCGTTAACGGAATCCAGACCCTAAAGAACAATGACAACCAGGATGAGGAGAGCATGGAGCATACATCGACCGCAACCTCATGGATCATGGGACTCATACTGGGTATGATGCTCTATTTCATACTTATAGTATACGGCAATCAGGTCCTGCAGTCCGTGATAGATGAGAAACAGAGCCGTGTCCTGGACGTGATGGTCACTTCATGCACCCCGTTTGAGCTTATGATGGGTAAGATTCTGGGTATTGCGATGGTCGCAGCCGTACAGATCGTGATATGGGCCGTCCTCATTATCGGAGCCAGCATGTTCGTACTGCCCCTGATTGCAAGCCATACCGGTATTGACCTCAATGCCGCCAGCCAGGCCGTAAGCAACCCCGAGGTTGCAAGTCTGCTGGGCAAGTTTGGCGATGTAGGTTATCTGCTGGGCCTGTTCCTGGAGCTGCTGCTCTATATCGTAGGCGGATTCCTGTTCTATGCGTCCATGTACGCAGCCATCGGATCGGCAGTTGACACCCCTCAGGATGCAGCTCAGTTCAACGGAATCATCATGATGCCCATTATCGTGGCTATCATGGTGATGATGAGTGTGATGAATGACCCCAACTCGGAACTTGTATTCTGGTGCTCAATGATACCGTTCACATCACCTATAGTGATGATGGCACGCATTCCGTTCGGCATTCCGGTATGGGAGATTGCGGTATCAATCGTGGTACTCTACATCTCATTCCTGCTCATGACCTGGGTGGCCGCCCGCATATTCCGTGTAGGCGTCTACATGCATGGCAAGAAACCCTCCTGGAAAGACCTGGGTCAGTGGATTAAAATGAAATGATTACGCCCACCACTCGCAGGCGGATTTCTCGCCGGCCAGCCAGACTATGTCACCTTCCTTGAAACGGTAGTCGGGTCTGGGATTGGTGGTGACCTGACCGTCACTGACCACGCTGATTACCATGCAGCCGTATGAGCGCATATCGGTCTCGCTAAGGGACTTGCCGGTAAGCCAGGAATCGGCCTTAAGGGTTATGGATTCCAGCTCAAACTGACGGGGAGCCAGATTATCGGAATCAGACTCATCAGGAACGTAGACGTTCTCAACCATGTCCTTACGGAACTCGGCAAGCTGTTCCTTGGTGCCCACGGCAAGCAGCTTGTCCATGGGGAATATCATCTCGTCGCCGGTAGGAATCATGATGCTGCGGCTGCCACGGATTATCTTGACGATGTTTACGCCCGATTTATGACGGAACGGCAGGTCCTTGAGCTTCTTGCCCGCGTAAAGTGAATCGGCCGATATGGTTATCATATCGGTCTTTACGTTGTAGCGTGACATCTTGTCGCTCACCGATGACGTAACCGGTGCCATACGGCGCTGACGTTGCTCCTTCTCGTTGAGGTTGGCCATGAAACGGTCCTCGACGATAGTGAATTTGCTGATTGAACGGCGTCCGATAAAAAAGAACGCGACGCCGGCCGCCAGAATCAACAGTATTGTCCAGAACGCCAGATTGAAGTGACTGGCAATCACGCTGACCACGAATCCCATGGCAATCAGTATTCTGAGCAGGGCCAGAGATATGACCGGCCAGATATTGGCCTGCTTCACCCTGATCAGTTTGATCGATGAGCGGTTTATGGCATTGCCCGATATGGCGATACCCACCAGGAACGGCGACATAACCACCAGTGTGACAACCACGCTGATAAGGTTACGCACAAACGGAGTAAGACCATCCACACGGTTTATGATAAGCTTGTCCAGGAACAGATGTGAGCCCAAGTCTATGGCAACCAGTATCACACCGTAAAGCAGGACGCGAAGTGACAGTGCCTTTATAAGTTTCTTCCACTCATTCTGAGCCGCAGCCGTATTATGACGTTCATTACTGGAGAACGAGTTTATCCTGCGTACGAACTGCTCAGGCAGTTTCTTAATCAGATACTGGTAAGCCGGAGTTCCCGCCTTTATCATATAAGGTGTAGTGAACGTGGTTATGACCGATACCGTAATGATGACCGGATAGATAAAGTCACGCATCACGCCCAGTGACACGCCCAGACCGGCTATGATGAATGAGAACTCACCCAGCTGAGCCAGGCTGAATCCCGCATGCACCGCGTTGTCCAGACCCTGACCTGCCACTATCGCTCCCGATGTGGAGAAGAACAGGATTCCGGTCATAACTGTGATAGTCAGAACCAGGATAGTTCCCCAATGCTCTGCTATCACTGTAGGATCCACCATCATACCTACCGATACAAAGAATATGGCGCCGAACAGGTCCTTGATACCTTTTGTCAGGTCCATTATATGCTCACTCTCCAGTGTCTCGGCCATGATGGAACCCATCACGAACGCGCCCAATGCCTCGGAGAATCCGGCCAGGCTGGCCAGCGTCACCATTGCAAAGCACAAGCCCAGGCTAACCAGCAACAGTATCTCGTCATTAAGGTATTTGTGAGCTTTCTTGAGCAGCGTGGGGATAAGATAGATACCCACCAGGAACCACAGGATCAGGAAGAACACCAGTTTGCCAAGACCCATGAGCATCTCTCCGCCTGCAAACTTGTTTGACACCGCCATGGTGGAGAGCAGCACCATCAGTACCACGGCAATCAGGTCCTCAAACACCAGCGCACCGAAAACCAGCGGAGCGAACGGACGCTCCTTCATGCCAAGGTCATCATAAGCCTTTATAATAATGGTGGTGGATGACATGGAGAGCATGCCGCCCAGGAATATGGATTCCATATTACTCCATCCTATGGCCTCGCCCACCAGGAACCCCAGAATGAACATACCCACGCACTGGGTCATGGCCGTAATGAGCGCACTGCTGCCCACCTTGAGCAGTTTCTTGAAACTGAACTCCAGTCCCAGTGCGAACAGAAGGAATATTATACCTATATCGGACCACTCACTGACATCGGCCGTACTGGATACCGTAGGGAACAGACCCATATGCGGACCTACCAGAAAACCCGCAACGATATACCCCAGAATCAGGGGCTGTTTCAATGCCTTGGAGATTATCGTGAATACGCCCGCTGAGATAAGTATCAGCGCCAAGTCCTTTACCAGATTCGCTTCTTCCATTACTCAATTGATGAATGCCAATGCAAAATTAGCACTTTGGAAAGAGCACATTGTTAAAAAAATACATATTTTTGCGTTTGTCTTGTTCCGATGCCCGTTCAGGGCCGAGGATCAAAAGGGAATCAGGTGAGAATCCTGAACAGACCCGCTGCTGTAAGCCCTCAAAACAGGGATGTCCATACCACAAATGCCACTGCCCCGCAGGGGTGGGAAGGCGGACAGACCGGGGTAAGTCAGAAGACCTGCAAGACAAAAATGTAATAAAACTGCCGGGACTCAGTAACTTATTATTCACATACAATTATGAAAAAAGTATTATCATTTGCTATGATGGCCCTCACAATGGGCTTTGTGTTCGTATCCTGCGACGACGAAAAGAACGGTGAAGAAGTCAAGTCTTACACCCTTTCAATCAGCCTTGACAAGGCAGACTCAACCTATCTGGCTACAGAAGGTCAGGTATACGGCTATGGTTATTTCCAGGAAAACATTGAAATCGGTCAGTTCGTTCTCACTCATTCACATGCAGACTGGGGCTACGGAAACTCATTCGGTGAGGGCTTTACTTTCACCAGCAGCGCCAATGATTCAGTTTGTGACTATACAAACAATGCAGCTATCACAGCCAAGGGTGTAAAAACCAACGCTTATTTCACATCTAACGCAGGTGGCGCAAATTATGTAGGAGGTATGGCAGCTGAGATTTCATTCAAGGACAGCGCAGCATACAATGCAAAGGAGTGCTATGTCACCAATTCCACTTACGCATATCTGTACATGAAGAACTATCCTAAGGACGACAAGTCAGCTTGGGGAGCAAGAGACTGGTTCAAACTCACCATCACAGGTTACAACGGAGATGCCGAGACCGGTAAGGTTGAGCTTAAGTTGGCTGACGGCACCAGTCTGATTGACACATGGCAGCAGGTTGACCTGACCCCGCTGGGCAAGGTTACAAAGATCAAGTTCTCTGTTGCATCTACCGACAACAATGCAAGAGGTATGGTTACTCCCGCATACTTCTGCCTTGATCAGCTCACCGTAACTGAATAATGACCCATAGCAATAGAATAATTGCTTGTTTGACAGTAATCTGCACCCTGTGCCCCAGCATTGAGGCACAGGGTCAGATTTTCTTTGACACTATACGGACCCAGGACCTTCAGGAGGTTCCGGTCACAGCAGAGCGCACAGCCGGAGCGCGCTCCGTATCGGCCCAGAAGGTTGCCGATACCCGACTCATGTCGGCCACCGGCTCACTACAGGTTTCGGATGTACTCAAGTACTTCAGCGGAGCCACCGTCAAGGATTACGGAGGCGTAGGCGGACTCAAGACCGTATCCGTAAGAGGCCTTGGCGCATCACACACCGCCGTCACCTATGACGGCATAATCATTACCGATAACCAGACCGGACAGATTGACTTGGGCAAGTTCTCAGCCAGTCAGGCCGGATCCGTCAGTCTTGTAAGCGGTCCTGACAACGATATGCTGCAGACCGCAGCAATGGCTGCCCAAGCTGCATCAATAACAGTAAGCCCTGAAAAACCTCACTTAAACGGCAAAAAAAACGACATACATGCCAGCCAATTGTACGGCAGTTTCAACACTCTGTCCGTCAATGCAAAAACGGCTTTCAGCATAAATGAGAGCAACGACCTGTCCGTTCTATCCGATTGGCTTTACACGGACGGCAATTATCCATATATACAGAATAACGGCAACAGTTCGGCCCTTAAGACTCGCCGCAACTCCGACGTCAGTCGTTTCCGGACCGAAGCCGCATGGTTCAGCACACTAAACAGCAGAACAGACCTTACCGTAAGAGCCTACTGGTACCAATCCAGGCAGGGCCTTCCGGCCAACATACTCTACAATGACGCCGCAGCCGATGAGAGACTCTGGAACCGCGAGACGTTTGTCCAATCATCACTCAAAAGCACACTCAGCGACCGTCTCACCCTTAAACTAAACGCCAAATACGGCAATACCCGCACCCGGTATCTGAATCCCAAGGTAAACAACAGGGACGGTTTTACCGATAACCGGTACATCGAGCAGGAGGGCTACCTGTCGGGAGTTGCGTTATACCGTTTATCCGATTATCTGACTGCATCGGCCGCACTTGACGGCCGCCTGAGCAAACTGGACGGCAACGGCACCAACCAGGCACACCCCACCCGCGCCACGCTGAACGCATCGGCCGCCGTAAAATACGCATCAGAGGCGTTGACCCTTACCGGACGACTCAATTATGTGGGTACCACCGAGACCGCCAAAATTCGCAAGGCAGCCGACAACCACAGCCACCTGTCACCGGTGATTGGAGCGAACTGGCTTATATGGCCCGCAGCAGGACTACACCTGAGAGCATCGTATGTAAACACATACCGCCTGCCCACATTCAACGACCTCTATTTTGAGCAGATAGGACGACGTGATTTGCGTCCCGAGAGAGCCGCGGTGACATCGGCCGGAATAGTATTTGACAAAGATTTTTCAGGTCTGGGCATATCCTTCTATGCCGATGCCTACAACAGCAGCGTATACGACCGAATTATGGCGGTACCGGGCAAGAACACTGCAGTCTGGATGATGAAGAACATAGGTCATGTGGTGACGCACGGATTCGAGACCGGTCTTGACGTTGTCAGCACACAGGGCCGCATCCGTCCTGCCGTCAAACTGTCTTATACTTACCAGCGGGCCATGGACAAGACCGACAGTCAGGGCACCACCTGGAATCACCAGCTGCCTTACACTCCCAGGCACTCGGCATCGGCCGTAGCATGGATTGAGACACCCATACTCAATGTCAGCTGCAACCTGATTTACAGCGGTGATTATTACAGCAACAGCTATAACGGTCCCCAATATCATATGCCCTCGTACTACGAACTGGGCTGTACCCTGTGGAGATCATTTGAGGACTACCGCATACCCGTAACCGTCAAGGCCGAGTGCATCAACCTGACTAATCACCGTTATGAACTTGTAACCAACTACCCCATGCCGGGCCGTCAGTTCCGTCTTACTCTGAGTGTTGACCTATGAAAAGAGCAGCATACATATTGATCTCACTCCTGTGCCTGGTCGCCTGTGATCCGGAGCCGATACTTATTCCGGAGTCCCAAGCCATTGCCGATGCCGGTCACACCGGTGTCTATGTACTCTCCGAGGGCCTGTTCAACAATAACAACAGCACCCTTGCATGGATTGATTTCGGCACCGGACTGCCCGATTCATGGGATATCCCATCCGGAAAAACATATGACTGCTTTGAGAAAGTCAATGGACGACGCCTGGGTGACACCGCCAACGACATACTGCTTTACGGAAGCCGTCTCTACATAGCCGTAAACGTATCCAGCACCATCGAGATTCTGGACGCCGCCACAGGCCGTTCGCTAAGCCAGATTCCCATGAGCAATCACGGCAAATCATCGGAACCCCGATACATGACCGCCAGCGGACACTACGTCTACGTGTGCAGTTTTGACGGAACGGTAACCCGCATAGACACCCTCACGATGAAGGCCGATGCCACCGTGACCGTAGGACGCAACCCCGACGGAATATGCTGCACAGCGGGCAAACTCTACGTATCCAACTCCGGCGGCCTGGATCCTGACAATCCCGACAGCACCGTATCGGTAATAGACCTGGCTACCTTCAGCGAGATAAAGCGCATCAACGTACGTCAGAATCCCGGATCCATTTATGCCGACGGCAATCGGGTTTACGTTGTGTCACGCGGCATCTATGATGACGACAAGAAAGATTATGACAGCCGTCTGCATTGCATTGACGCCGAGAATGACCAGGTGATCGATACTTATGACATACCTATTCTCAGGATGGACCTGCACGACGGCCAGGCCTGGTTCTACGGATACGGATCGGGCGGCACCATTCAGGTTCTGGACCTGGCATCGGGCCAGATCATCGATTCCGACTTCATCACCGACGGAACCGTAATTGAGCGACCCTACGCCATAAAGATTGAACCCACATCACATAAGGTTTACGTCTGTGACGCCGCCAACTACGTTTCTCCTGGCTCGCTCTATTGCTTTGCCCCCGACGGCCATCTGCTGTACCGCATACACAACATCGGCATCAATCCCAACACAATCGTATTCTGCGATGTGCCGGTAACGCTCACCAGATATCAGGGCGAAATTCAGAAGATATGTGACATAGACAGCGTATGCCAGTACATGCCCGCTCCCGGCCAGTTTGTAGGCGAAATGCCCAAGTACGAGACCGGCGACGATGCCCTGAGCATGGCCCGCAAATGTCTTGAACTCTTTGAAAAGGGCGATATGATAACCCTGGGAGGATTCGGAGGATACGTTACCGTAAGATTTGAAAAGACCGTCTACAACCTGTCCGGAGCCGACATCCGCATTGACGGCAATGCATTCCAAGGAAGTTCCGAACCGGGAGTGATATGGGTAAGCGCCGATGAAAACGGTAACGGCAAGCCCGATGATCCCTGGTACGAGCTGTACGGATCGGAACAGGCTGCAGGACGTTCCACCCAGGCATACACCGTAACCTACACAAAGCCGTCATCAGCCAACCAGGACACCCCATGGACAGGCTCCGACGGACGTGAAGGAAGCATCCTGTTCAATTCATTCCACAACCATTACTACTACCCCATGTGGTACGATACCGACACCAAGGCATTCACAGGCACCCTTTTGCCTGAGAATATGCATAAGGAAGGAAACCAATGGGTAATGTCGTCGTTTGAATACGGTTATGTGGACAACCTGCCCAACAGCCCCGAGAACTCATCGTTCGATATAGACATGGCCCGTGACGAAAGCGGTGTGCCGGTTCAGCTGGACAGCATAAGATTCGTAAGGATACAGTGCGCGGCCATCGGATGCAATAATCTGACCGGTGAACAGTCAACCGAAGTATCAACCATATACAACCTACACCCCAATGCAGATCAGTAAGCGTATTTCAATCATAATTCTGTCGGCGCTCCTGTGCGCATGTCACGGTGGCACCCAGTTCAATGCCGAGGGTGGCATATTGGAGCTTGCAAGCCATATTACCATCAGCGAGACACCTCACAGTTATCATGTCAGGATTGCCAATCCATGGAAGAAAGGTTTTCTCCTGCACACCTATACATTTACCGATTCACTTACCACAGACTACAGTTTTAACCGCAACGAAAACACGGTACACATACCGCTCAAACGGGTGGTCGTAATGACCAACAGCCTGGCTCACCTGATGGTGGAACTTGGCGTAGAGGACTGCATAGCCGGAGTATGCGAGCCCGAGTGGATATCCGATACCCTAATCCGCGCACGCCTGACCGACGGCACAATTGCAGATTGCGGCAACAGCATGTATCCTACCGTTGAGAAAATCATGGGCCTGCACCCGGATGCTATAATGGTATCGCCGTTTGAGGGTACAGGTTACGGACAGTTGGAGAAACTTGGCATACCCCTGTTGGAGTGTGCCGATTACATGGAGACATCACCTCTGGCCAGAGCGGAGTGGATACGCTTTTACGGCCGCCTGTTCGGTGCGGCAGCCACAGCCGACTCTCTTTTCGGCAAAGTGGAACAGGACTACAACGCACTAAAGGAGATTGCCGCCAAGACAGCATCACGTCCCAAGGTTATGCTTGACACCCGGAGCGGATCGGCGTGGTATGTGGCTGGAGGCGGCAGTACGATAGGACGCATGATAGCCGATGCCGGTGCCGAGTATCTGTTTGCCGATAACGACAACAGCGGATCTGTACCCCTATCTTTTGAAACAGTTTATGAAAGGGCTCAGGATGCCGATGTCTGGTTGCTCAAGAACAGCAGTTCAGTACCCCTCACGTACAATCTGCTTGAATCCGACTTCAGGTCATACGCATCGTTCAAGCCGTTTAAGGAACGCAATATATGGGTTTGCAACGTGAATGACGTACCCTATTTTGAGCTCACGTCATTCCACCCGGAGATGCTGCTTGGGGAGTTCATACAGATATTCCATCCGGAGATGAGCTACCCGCACCTGTTCTATCAGCCGCTGGCTGAGTAAAGCTCTTAGCAGCCCAGGATAAGACGGGCAATAGTGCGGTCAACTGAAGCCTTGTACTTTCTTGACCAGGTACCGCCTATAGACATGAGATACTCCACCTCAGTTACGGGAAGTATGTTATTGCCGTCAGCCTCAGCAGAGAACTCTGCATTAAGGTGAGCCAGGTTGCAGGCTGTCTTTATGAACATCTTCATATCGTCAGTGCAGCCGGTAAAAACTATAGTCTCGCCGCGACGGAAATCCTTTACCATAAGACCGTACGCGAGCTTGCGCACCTGATCCTCAAATACTCTGGGAGAAACCTTCATCCAGGTACCGTCTACAGGGGCCATCGGCTTAACATCACCTATCAGTGACTTAAGTGCTGACTGGTTGCAGTCAAATGAACAGATTGTGGTCATATCTAAAACGTTTTGTTTGCAATTATTTTCGCCACAAAGTTATATTTCATATCTGATGGGTGAAAATTTAAGGGATGCATAGCCCCTTGAAGTGACTAAACGGGATATTCGGGGGTTAAAAACGAAATTTAGGGGTGAAATCAGAGTGAAAATAAATTCGCCCCATGATGACAGGGATTAAATTTTACCCCTATATTTGCATCGTCAACATATATAACAACGCGTATGCACAAGATTCCGGATTCTTATTTCAAGGGCTCAATCATTGCAATCTACGTATTGCTCATACCTATGTATGCATTCTTTTTCCTGGTTGGAGCACGCCCTTTCCACCTGGATGATTTCATGATGGTGACACAGAACCAGCTTGCTTTCAGGGCAGCAATCATGGCATCGATAGAACTCGTGGTAGTACTTATAAGCCGTCTTATCATGCTTCTTGTACGGAGCAAGAAAGAGCTCACCTATACAGGATTTGTGATATGGGAGCTTATGGAGGGACTCTCCATAACCATGTTCTGCGCACTGTTCGTATGGCTCATGGACAAACGCACAATGGCTTACATGGATCTTGTACCCAAGATGTTCCTTATTACATTCTCCATCCTTCTGTTCCCTTATGTAATTGTGGCTTTATGGTCAGAAGTCAAGGACCGTGAGACACGTATCGCAAAAAACAAGATAACGATAGAGAAATACGCATCGGGACAGATAGGACGAGAGGACAGTACCCTGCCCTTCCTGGATGAAAAGAAGGCGCTTAAACTGGCTGTAACGGCAAATGCCATACTTTACGTGGAGGCGGCCGACAACTACGTGAATATCTGCTATCTCAACAACGATAAACTGATAAGATACCCTCTTCGCAGTTCCATGCGCTCCATAGAGCAGATCTGTGAATCAAACAACATAGTTCGCTGTCACAGGTCCTATTATGTGAACCTGCGCAAGATCAGGGCAATACAAAAAGGATCAGACGGGCTGTTTGCCGAGCTCACATACGCTGCCGCTCCGCACATACCCGTCTCAACCACCTATTCCGAGACCGTTACCGGTAAGTTCTCAACCCTGACCAATTAAGATTTCTTCCGTTCCAGCTTACCCTTAAGCTCCTGTCCCGCCTCCTTAATGTCACGGGCCATGACGCGTATGTTACGTCGGGTTCGTGCACGCATGGCTATCACGAATTCAACGCCCGGCATCTTGTCCGACCTATACATTCGCTCATAGATTACCAGCGAGAGCATAAAGTAGATTCCTGTAAGGATCCAAAGTGACAGAGTCTCCATCCTTACATCCTGAAGCAAGGCTCCTGCTGTGTTGATGCGGGCAAACCCGTTTATGCCATGGGTGGACGGGAAGAACTGCGCCAACACCTTCCAGAATGCAGGCATGTTTGACGAAGGCCACGATATACCGCTCATGAAAATAAGCGGAACCGAAACGAACACAAACAGCAGGAAACATGATTCCCTGTCACGTACAAAGAATGATATGCACATGGCAAAGAAGATGCTGGACAGCAGGAACGGCAATATAAATGCTATCAGCGTAGGCAGCTGCCACAGCTGAGGCATATCAAACATCCACGGAACAAGGCAGAGCACATAAGTAGCAGTGAATCCGTAAACAAGCAGATAAGCCAGGGCCTTGCCTCCCAATACAGTTATGGGATTGTCATACTCATGACCCAGTATCAGCACGCCGGCACGACGGCGCTCAGCCTCGGTTCCGGCCAGCATGGAAACGCCAAGCACAAGAGTCTGCTGAAGCAACAGGATCAGGATGGCCGGAATAATAAAGGACTGGAATCCGTTGGCGGGGTTGAACATTGTCACATACTCATTCTCAATAGGCATGGTCATAACCTCCTTCTCACGGTCCGATAAGCCCGACAGACGAGTCATTTGTATGTCACGATTCATCTCAAGAGAGACCATGGTACAGCCACTGAGCATTGCCTTGTAATAGAGCAGACCGCTCATATCACAATACAGATTCACGGTAGCCTGCCGGCCACTGACCAGAGTGCTCTCAAACTCAGCAGGTATATGGATCAGGCCATATGCCTTATGGCGATACATAAGATTGCGCGCCTCCTCCATATCGGCACAGTATGAGATTATCTTAAGGTCCGGAGTGGCGTCACTCTTGCGCAGGAACTCACGGCTCGTTGCGCTACGGCATTCGTCCACAACAACCACAGGTACCTCACGCACAACCTCACCACCGTACAGATAGGCGTAAAGCAACGGATAGAGCAACGGTACTATGATAAAGAATACCATCACACCTATGTCCGATATAGTACTCCGGAGTTCTTTTCCGGCTACGTCAAGCATATCTCTTACCCACATATCATCTTAGATTAAGGCATGTACGTATAATCATATGCAGCTTTACGGAGCATATGGATGTCAATAAGCGGCAAGCTGGCTATCACGATCAGAGCCACATAATACCATGCCGAATAAACCATAGGTATTCCGTGCAGAGCCTGATCCACATATATCAGGAAATAGTGTCTGACAGGGAACATATATGAAAGGGCCTGAAGTGCCGGGGGCATACCCATTACCGGGAATGAGAATCCGCTTATAGGTATGGAGAGCACGCCCCAGAGGGTACACAGGCTGAGAGACCATCTCAGTGACGGGATGGCCGATACCATGAACACCGCAAATCCCTGAGAAGCCATAATGAGCAGCTCGGCAGCCAGGAACATAGGCCAGAAGCCGTTGTTATGGGGGAATCCCAACAAGCCGTAGAGCAATATCAGGTATATCAGTGCCATAAGCGTGAACACCATAGTCTGCGGGAACAGCTTGGCGCTTACAGCCTTAAAGACACTGTCATTGGCCATTGACATCCACTCGCGGGCTGTACCGTCCTTGAGTTCCGTATGTATGGAGAAACAGGTCACCAGCAGTATCATAAGTGACAGTACGGCAGGCAGCAGCGTATTGGTAAGATAAATGTTATAGTTGAGCCATGGGTTGCCAAGCGGACGCATATCCATCTGGATGGGCTGCAGGAATCCCATAGCCTGATCCAGGTTTGCACCCTTTGCATACAACACCTCACGTCCCACTGCGGCCGATGCCATAACAGCCATAGTCTTCATATCACGGTACAACAGTGATGCCGGTATAAGGTAGGTACTGTTGGTGTATATGGATATCTTGGGCTGCTGCTGGCTTGAGGCCATCTCCTGAGTACCCTTGGGTATATAGAAGAACCCGTATATCTCATTCTTCTGCAGAGCCTCACGGGCCTCAGAGAAATTTGCGTACTGCTTTATTATCTCTGTCTGCTGGTAAGAGTCCAGATTACGCAGAATGGAGCGGGATACCGTAGTGTTGTCCTCATCAACCACACCTGCCGGCAGGCTCTGTGGCAGACCCTCACCCATAAGGGTAGTAAAGAACAGAAAGCAGAAAAGCGGCGCAAAGATCATGCTGAGTCCGTAGAGCGGACGCGACTGCATACGCACAATCTCACGTATAGCTATTGCCCAGAATCCTTGCTTAGTTCCACTCATAACTGCTTATTTTCTGTCAATGATAACTGTCATACCGGGACGCAGATTCTCAACCTTCTGCTGCGGGATGGCACGTACCTCGAAAGTCTTAAGGTCATACTGGCCGTTCACCTTGGTTGCCTTCCAGGCTGCATATGAGCCCAGGTCACGCATGTATGATACCTTAACCTCAATCTTCTTGTCCAGTGCAGGTACGTAAGCTTCACGTACGGCACCCATGGTAAGGTCCTGCAACAGGTCCTCACGCACGTTGAATGATACCCACATATCATCCATAACGGCTATGTTCATGATGGGGGCGCCGGTACCTACCAGCTCACCTACCATGGGGAATATCTCGCTTACCTCACCGTCAAGTGATGCTGTGAGCACGGTCTCGTCAATGTATGAGTTCACCTCGGCAACAACACCTTGAGCCTGACGCATCTGGGCTGCGGCCATCTCCTTGACCTCCTCCTCGGCTCCGTTCACGGCCATGTCATACTGTGACTTGGCAGCCTTCTCGGTAGCTACGGCAGCATCATACTGGGCCTTGGCCTCATCACGTTTCTGCTCGCTTACAACGCCCTCGCTGAAAAGGTTCTCAACACGCTTGTATGTCTTCTCATATATTTCCAGACCTGCCTTGGCTTTCTGCCAGATCTCATAAGCGCCCTGGATCTGCTCCTCACGGGCACCCTTCTGGGCCTTGGCGTTCTGGGCGGTAGCTGCACTCAGCACAGCCTCTGCCTGGGCCTGCTTGGCGTTGATATCGGGAGTATCAAGTATAGCCAGTGTATCGCCGGCCTTAACCTGCTGACCCTCATGAACCATGATCTTGAGGATACGGCCCGGAACCTTACTTGAAACGCGATACTCGCTAGCCTCAGCCTGTCCCTGAACAATCTCGGGCTCACGATGTCTGAATGTGTAGATTCCTACCACACATACAATCACAATAACAACTGCAAATGCTGTCAGTGACAGCGCAATGTTCAATTTCTGTGTCTTGTTGTCCATATTATAATATCTTTTATCGTTCTAGAATTGGTTATTTGAGCTGACCTGTTGCCTGGCGCAGATAAACAGTAGCCATTATACGGTCAATACGTGCGTCAATCTCCTCGGAATGAGCCTTGAGCCATGCGGTCTGTGCAGCCAGCACAAGTGATGACTCCACAACACCCTCCTTGAATCCGATGTTAGCCACACGCAGGTTCTCATTGGCGTTCTCCATATTCTTGAGAGCCATCTCCAGGCGGGAATCGGCCTCGGCAATCTTCTTCTCATACTGGTTCACCTGCAGTGATACCTTACCGCGGGCATCCTCCAGCTGATACTGAGTGATTATCTTGTCGGATTTGGCACGACGGTACTTGTTCATACCCTCACCAAAGTGGTAGATGGGAATCTTGGCAACCAGGCCCACGTTCCACATTCCGTGAAAATCATTCGATATACCGTTGCTTGCCGACGGATTGGTAACCAGATAGTTGCCCATAAGAGCGACTGTAGGCAGATAATCGGCACGTACAATCTTTGATTTCATATCGTACATATTTACGGCCAGCTGAAGGCTCTTGAGTTCCGGACGGTTCTCATAGAGATCCTCCTGAGTATATGTAACCACATCCTCCGGAATGACAAGCGTCTCATTCATCTCATCCTTAAGCATTATTTCGCTGTCCAGAGGCATACCGCACAGCTGGCAGAGCAGCATCTTGGAGAGCACAAGTCCGTTCTGGGCCTTTATCTGCGTCATCTCGGCCTCATTCAGCTTAACCCTTACGGAGAGTTGGTCCGATGCAGTCGCAACGCCCTCATTCTTCATTATCTCAACGTTGCTGTCCATCTGACGCAGCAGCTCCACATACTGCTCGGTAAGACGCAGCTTGTTGGCTATTGACACGATCTGCCAGTAAGCCTCATCGACCGTAACCAGCACCTGCTGGTCCTCACCGTTGAGCTGGGTCTCGGCCAGCTCCTTGGCATATGCCGTCACCTTATTATATGCACGTATCTTACCGCCCACATACAGGGGCTCCTCGACCGTGATCATACCCACATAGACATTCTGGATATCAACTGACATATCCTCTGACAGCTCCTTGCCTATCTGGTTGAGCGCGCCCTCGACATCGGCAGTAGTCATCTTGTTCTGAACATAATTCATCACATCCTTTACTGTCTGGTCAGTACCGTAAAGCCTCAGGAAAGCCGGGTCGGTAAGAAGACTGTTCACGACTCCGTTTGTGAGTTTGGTACCCATATTGGAGAGTGATGCGCTCTGATTCTCTGTAATAAGATTTAGATTCTCGCTGTTATGCAGGTAGAGACCGGTTGCCGATATTTTGGGAAGATAATTGGCAAATGCTGCTTTGCTGTCATACTCGGCGGCTGTAACCTTCTCCTGCGCAATCTTTGACTGACCGTTGTTCTCCAATGCCATGGATCGGCACTCATCGAGTGACAGAACCCTCTGGGCTCCGGCCTGTCCGTTTACAAGCATCAGAATGGTAATTAACGCAATTAGAATCCGATTAGATTGTTTCATATAGTCTTGCTTTTTAAATATCACTTATGTTTTCAATGCAAAAGTAGTGCCGTTTATTGTTCCTGATGTAATCTTTTTTTACACTTTTTGTATCTATTGGTCGAATATACCAACAAATAGGTATTATATTTAACAAAATCGTATTACTTTTGGCGCAAAGATAAGAAGCCGCAGATGGAATCATACTCAGAAACACTCATAACACCGTCACGAATCAAGCAGATGATACCTTCAGGTATATCGCTGGGAATTGGTGACGATTTCTTTATTTCACGTCTGCAGGAGAAGCCCCAATACGTGTATCTGAGCTATCCCTTCAGGGTTGACTGCTACATGGCTGCCTATTGTGTCGAGGGCTCCGTAAAATGCTCCGTCAACCTTACTGATTACCATCTCACCACAGGTACCCTTCTTATCATTACTCCCGGCAACATCGTCAAGATAACTGAGTCCGATGATTCGGACCAGAAACTCCGCGTAACGCTCATCTGCGCCTCCACCTCTTTTATATCGGGCATAGGAATCAATCCCAGCAAGTTCCTGATTGAGGCCATGGAGGTACTCAGGGACCCGTGCATCCACCTGTCGGAAGATGAGACGGAAATGCTTCATAAGTATGTCAATCTGGCACTCGATATCACCAAGACCAATCCGCAGTTCGTACATGAGAGCATAGCCGGTCTGGTGTCATCGGTATTCTATCAGTTTGCCGGATTCCTGGCCGATTCCAAACGGCGTCAGGACATGGAGTCACCCGTGCGCACCACCCGTCACCGCCAGATGCTGGAGCAATTCATCAAACTGGCCGTGAATGACCATGCAAAGGAGCACCTTGTAGGATATTATGCCGATAAGATGTGCGTAACGCCCAAGTATCTCTCCAAGATCGTAAAGGAGGCTAGCGGACGTTCCGTCCCGGATTGGCTCAGCGAGCTGCTCATTCTTGACGCAAAAAACATGCTTCGGCACACTGACATGACAATCAAGGAGATTGCGGCCAGACTCAACTTTCCAAGCCAGTCATTCTTTTTCCGCTTCTTCAAGAATCACACCGGT
>Ga0265300_10001111_pt1 | contig 26291 bp, 23 predicted proteins | sample AusTroGonzalo_MG_FD_193482 | JGI IMG/M metagenome (GOLD analysis project Ga0265300, IMG submission 193482) | Bovine rumen microbial communities from tropical cattle in Woodstock, Queensland, Australia - Gonzalo_03 | ecosystem: Host-associated > Mammals > Digestive system > Stomach > Rumen ...
AAGCGCCATCAGGCGCTAGCGGAGACCGAGCGGGAGAGCCTTGTGTAATAGCCGGTCGTAGCGGCGGGGTTTGGGGCAGCGCCCCAGTAGCAAACGTTACAATATCGAGCGAGCGGGCGAAACCGTCTACGACCTCGTCGCCGAAGTGGATCATGAAATCGTTGTTGACGAAGATGCTGTGCCGCAGGTGCCGGATCGTGCCCGGCCGCAGTTTGGCGTAGACGGTGAAGGCACCGGGACTGTTGGACAAGGTCTCTATGCGCTGCAGATAGGCCGAACGGATATGGTCGCGCACCAGTTGCATCGTCACGGCCGGATGAATGGCGGAGATGACGATGTCGCCCCGGTAGCTGCTGCCGTCGGCGCAGGTGACGGTCCGGTCTTCGATGGCCGTGACTTTTTTGCGCAGTAGGAGCTGCTGGCCTTTCGCAAGAGCGTCGATCAGGGTTTTGCCACCGCCTTCTATCCGCCAGATGCTATGCCGGTAGGGCTCCAGCACGTGCCTGCGCTCTTCCTCCCAACCAGTGGATAGGCGGAGGAAAGGTTCGTCGCAGCCGATGCATTCATCGGGCTCCATCCGGAACCAGGGCAGGTCGCGCAGTTCAAGCTGACGGAAGATCAGGTCAAGCGGCTCGCCGGGTTCCAGGCCGCCGACGGAGTGGAAGCCGGTGTCGAAGCGGATGCCGTCGCGGACGAAAGTCTGCAAGGCTCCGCCGGCTTGTGTGCCCTGTTCCAGGAGCGTGACGGCGTAGCCCTGTCGCGAGAGGATCCTTCCGCACATCAGGCCGCCCAGTCCGGCGCCGATGATGATGACCTGCCGTCCTGCCATGCTAACGGATGTCGCGGATGACCAGCGATGAGTTGGTACCGCCGAATCCGAAGGAGTTCGACAGGAAGGTATCGAAGTGGCAGGACATCCGCTCAGGCAGGATGAACAGCTTCGCGGAGTCTTCGTCGGGATTTTCGAAGTTGATGTTGGCACCGATGAAATCGTTCTTCATCATCAGGATGGAGTAGACGATTTCACTGGCACCTGCCATCCACATCTCGTGGCCCGTCTGGCTCTTGGTGCTGGTCACAGGGATGCGCTGGTCGCCGATGACGGCGTAGATGGCCTTGGCCTCGTTGGTATCTCCCACATGCGTGGAAGTGGCGTGGGCGTTGATGTAGCCGATCTGGCCGATGCTCAGGCCGGCCTGGTGGATCGAGCGCTCCAAGGCCCGGCGGGGACCGTCGACATTGGGGTTGGAGATGTGCTCGCCGTTGCTTGAGAAGCCGTAGCCCAGCACTTCAGCGATGATGGGAGCGCCGCGGCGTACGGCCGATTCGTAGCTTTCGAGAATGACGGTAGCGGCACCGCCGCCCGGGACGAGTCCGTCGCGGTCACGGTCGAACGGACGGCTGGCTTTCTCAGGTTCGTCTTCGCGGACGGAGAAGGCGGAGATGCCGTCGAACGAGCCGGTGGCGGCTGCGTTGACTTCCTGTGCGCCGCCGCAGACCACGATGTCCTGCAGGCCGTTGCGGATAAGCAGGGCGCCGAGGCCGATGGCGTGTGAACCGCTGGCGCAGGCACCCGACACGGTGAGGTTGATGCCCTTGAGCTTGAAGATCACGCTCAGGTTCATCGTCACGGTGGAGTTCATCGACTGGAAAATGGCACCTGAGCCGCAGAGCATCGTATCGTTCTTTTCACGGATGGTCGATACGGATTTGTACACGGCGTCGGCGGTACTGTCGTTGCCGTACAGGATGCCGATTTCATGCGCGGCCAGGAAGTCCGCATCGATGCGGGCCTGCTGGAGGGCGTCGCGGGTAGCACAGTAAGCGTATTGGGCCGGTTCGGGCATATAGACCCGCTGGGAGCGGGGAAGTTCGCCTTTCAGTTCGGGGGTGGGCACGTAGCCGGTAAGGCCGGAGCGGAAACCCATTTCTTTGCGGGCGGGGTCGAGGATGATGCCGGATTTTCCGGTATACAGGGAGTCGCGCACCTCATCCAAGGTGGTTCCCAGGCAAGACCAGATGCCCATTCCAGTGATGACGACACGTCTGTCCATGTGATAGTATCTTTGGTTTAAGTCGCGCAAAGATACGCATTTTTCGCTTTTATAAGAATAATGAGTATCTTTGCACCCTTAAATTAGTTTTGATAATATATTTTAAACCTACGCTTTACAAAAATGACTATCGAAGAAAGAATCAAGAATTTCCTGGTCGATGAGATGGAAATCAACCCCGCGAAGATCAATCCGGACGCCCGTCTGAAAGAAGACATGGGCATCGACAGCCTGGAAGTCGTGGATACCGTGGTATTCGTTGAACGCGAGTTCGGTTTCAAGATGAAATCGGAAGAATTCAAGGATATCAAAACCTTTGGCCAGTTTGTAGACTACATCACGGAAAAAGTCGGATAACAGAGCTTGGCGCAGTACGAACATAACGAATGGCACGGTTCGACCGGCGGCACATCGTGGATGCAGCGGGCGATGTTGAAGCTTTTCCGCTTCCTTCCCATCCCGCTGGCCTATGCATGCATGGCTCCGGTCATTCCTTTCTATATGCTCTTCGACCGCCGCGGATACCGGGCTTCCTACCATTTCTTCCGGGACCGCATCGGGCGGGGACCTCTCCATTCGTTTTTCAGTGTCTATGCCAATGAATTCCGCATGGGACAGGTCGTCGTGGACCGCTTCGCGCTCTATGCCGGACGGTCTTTCGAACTGCAGAATGACGAACTGCCAGTGTTCATGCGGCTGGCGGAAGCGGAGCCGGGCTTTGTGCAGCTGGGCTCCCACGCCGGCAATTTCGAGCTGGCGGGTTACATGCTTCGCTCGATCAAACGGATGGGGACCCTGGTATTCTCCGGCGAGACCGAGACGGTGATGCAGCAGCGCGCCGCCATGTTCGCCCGGATGAATGTCGAGATGGTGCCCGTCTCCGATGACATGTCCCACCTGTTCACGCTCAACGCCATCCTGAGTGAAGGCGGCATCGTGAGCATGCCTGGAGACCGCTTGTTCGGCTCCAGCAAGTCTTTCTCCTGCCCCTTTTTCGGCGATCCTGCTCCGTTTCCGGCCGGTCCTTTCATGCTGGCGGCCCAGCGCTCTGTCGCGATGGTTGCCGTTTTCGTGATGAAAGAGAGCGTCCGCCGTTACCGCCTCTTCGTCCGTCAGATCGGAGAGCAACTCGACCAGGCGCTGCCTTCGCGCGTACGTGCGGAGGCGATGGCGAAGGAATTCGCCGCCTGTCTGGAAGGCGTGGTCCGTATGTATCCCACGCAATGGTTTAATTTTTATGATTTTTGGAAATGATCCCTCCCTTTGACCAGATTCCGATCGAATACCTGCTTCCGCAGCGTCCTCCTTTCGTGTTCGTGGACCATCTCCTGCACCACGCGGAAGAGTGTACCCGCACGTCCTTCCGGATTCCCGAACAGGGCATTTTCGTGGAGAACGGCCGTTTCGCAACGGGCGGCCTGGTGGAGCACATGGCCCAGTCGAGCGCGGCACGTGTCGGCTACATCGCCCGTTATGTCCTGCACATTCCCGTGACCATCGGCTATATCGGCAGTGTCCGCAAGCTCAAGGTGTTCCGTCATCCGAAGTGTGGCGAATTGCTCGAAACCACGGTGACGTTCCGGGAAAACATCTTCGGCATCACGCTGACCGACGTGGAGGTCCGTTGCCAGGACGAACTCATCGCCACGGCCGCCATCAAGACGGCTGGCAGCGACAAAGAGATTGACGAATAAACAGATAAACTATGAAAGAACTTATTGAAGAGATCAAGGCGCAGATTATCAGTGCGCTGAACCTGGAGGAAATGACTCCGGCCGATATCGATGAAAATGCGCCCCTTTTCGGCGATGAGGGCCTTGGCCTCGATTCGATTGATGTGCTTGAACTCATCGTGCTGATGGAGAAGAACTATGGAATCAAGCTCACCAACCCTGCGGAAGGGAAAGCTGTTTTCCAGTCTGTGGCCGTGATGGCTGACTACGTGTCGAAAAACCGCAAGAAATAAGTAAGGACGAGGACCGGCGCCTATGTGGAAAATCGTACCGCTTGCCATCATCCAGAGCCTCTTCCTGGCCGGCGGCCAGGTGCTGCTGAAACTGGGCCTGGCGGCTTCCGGCCCGTTCAGCTGGTCCTGGAGTTTTTTCAAGGCCCAGCTGACCAACTGGTGGTATCTGGGTTGCGGCATCTCGTTCGGCGTGGCCACGGTCCTGTGGATGTATATCCTGAAGCACTTTCCTTTCGGCATCGCCTACCCGCTTTCCAGCATTGCCTACATTTTCGGCACGATTGCTGCCATTGTGGTATTTCACGAACACATCAGCGTCAGCCAGTGGCTGGGCGTCCTGTTCATTATGGCTGGTACGGCGCTGATGGTCAGATGACAATGCCATGAAAAGAATTTGCATGATTCTGCTCCTGAGCCTGTGTTGCCTGCCGCTTCGCGCGCAGACGGGCCAGGGACCGTCCCGAAAGCTCGAAGGGGCGGAACGCGAAAAGGCCATCGCCACCATTCTCCAGGCCAATGACCTCCGAACCACCCTGCAGTTCCGTTTTGTGATGACCCGCCACAGCGCCATGCTGACCGAAGCCCTCGTGAGCCGGGGCCATGCAGCTTTCGTATTCCCCGACAAAGTGCGTTGGGAAGTGGAACAGCCCCGTCACAGCGTATTCGTGATGAACGGCACGGTAAAAGGCGACCGGCGACAACAGACCCTTATGCGCAATGTTGAGAAAGTCAGCGAAAACGGGCTGATCAACGAGGACGATTTCATCGTCACGGTCTATGCTACGCCCCAGGGCTGGCAGGTGGACCTGCAACCCCTGCGGAGGGATCTGGGCCAGCTCTTCACCCGCATCACCTTGCTGACCGACGCCAAAACGGGTGAACTGCGCTCCATGGTGCTGTCCGAACAGGGCGGCGATACCACTCAGCTCGAATTCAGCGAGGTCATCCGGGGGAAATCCATCGATCCCCAATTATTCTTGCAACCCTAAACCAAGCCTATGTTAAAAGACTATCTCTATACCTTGGAGTGGATCTCGGCTACTTCGGCCCGGGTCCGGCTTCTTCCCGACAGCCCCATCTATGCGGCACACTTCAAAGGGATGCCGGTGACTCCCGGCGCCTGCCTGATCCAGATGGCCTGTGAACTGGTCGGTGCCAGTGTCGGGAAATCCCTCGACGTGGAGGAGGCCTCTGACATCCGTTTTGTCCACCCTGTCCTGCCGGATGAAATCACCGAGCTGGATTTCCAGTATTCCCGTCCGTATCCCGCAGACCAACCGGATGTCTGGTCGGTTCACATCCTTTCCGGCGAAACGCTCTGCGCCAGGATGAAGCTCACGCTGAAAGCCTGATGCAAGCCGCTGCCGGTAACATCTGCATCGTCATCCCGACATACAACAATGCCGGGACGATTTGTGATGTCGCCGGCCGTGCCGTGGCCCAGGGCTATCCGGTCATCGTGGTCAACGACGGCAGTACCGACCAGACTGCCACGCTGCTGGAACAGTCCGGACTGCCGCTGACCGTATTGAACCATCCCTGCAACCGCGGCAAGGGCATCGCCTTGCGTACGGCGCTCACATACGCGCACGCCCAGGGTTTTCGATACGCCATCACCCTCGATGCCGACGGACAGCATTTTCCGGAAGATGTTCCGGTGCTGGTGGAGGCGCTCTCGCAGCATCCCGGCGCCCTGATTGTGGGCAGCCGCAACCTGCAGGCCGAGAACATGCCGGGCGGCAATACCTTCGCCAACCGCTTTTCCAATTTCTGGTTCCGGGTGCAGACCGCCCGCTCCCTGCCCGATACCCAGACCGGATTCAGGGCATATCCGCTGGACCGGCTGCCGAGCCTGCGGATACTGACTTCCCGTTATGAAGCTGAACTGGCGCTGCTGGTGTTTTCGGCATGGAAAGGCATCGAACTGGTGCCCGTCGCCATCCGGGTCTGCTATCCGGAGAACCGGGTATCGAGTTTCCGGCCTTTCCGCGACTTTTTCCGCATCAGCGTCCTGAATACGTTGCTGTGTGTGCTGGCAATCGTGTACGGCTATCCCAGCATGTTGATCCATAAGTTATTTCGCAAATAACAGACAAGTTGATATGAAAGCAAGGAGATTCTGTTTCTGGTGTGTGGTTATTTTTTGGCTGCTTCCTGTCTATTGTTCTGCGGCGTCTCAACCCGCTGATACGATCGCATTATGGGAAGGAGAAAAGATGCGCCATGGGGACCAGGTGCAGCTGTACGCTTTCAGACCGGAGGCACCCAATGGGATCAGTGTCATTGTCTGCCCTGGTGGAAGCTATCATTGGCTGGATAAGGACGTCGAGGGGTTCCAGGTAGGGGAATGGCTAAGTGCCCATGGTATTACGGCTTTCGTCTTGTTGTACAGGACGGCGGGGTATGTGGAAGTCGCCATGCCTGTCCGGCTTGTCTTTCGTGGAAAAAGGCATCCCGACATGATTACAGATGCCCAGCGGGCGCTCCAGTATGTCGGGGAACATGCCGCTGAGTACGGTATCGACCCGGACAGGATCGGGATGATGGGCTTTTCTGCCGGCGGCCATCTGGTGATGTCCGCCGCCTGTTTCAACGAAAGCGATTTCCTGCAGCTGGCCGGCATTCAGACGGAGGCAGATTTGCGTCCCGCCTTTGTCGTACCGGTGTATCCTGTCGTGACGATGGATCCGCCCTATGTACACAGGCGTTCGCGGCGGGGAATCCTGGGGGACAACCGCGTAGGGAATCAAGCCATGCGGGATTCTCTCTCGCTGGAGAAACATATTCCGGACAATTGCCCGCCTGTCTTCCTGGTCAACTGTGTGGATGATCCTGTCGTGCGCTACGAGAATTCCGTATTGTTGGATTCTGCGTTGACACAAAAGAGCATCCCGCATCAATACATTCAATATGAAACGGGAGGACACGGCTTCGGGGCCAGCGAGGAGAAAGGCAGCCCCGAATGCCGCGAATGGAAAAAAGAGTTCCTGAGCTGGCTGAAGTCGCTCTATCCCTCTTCCTTATAGGACTTTCTGTCTTTTTTGCCGTTATACGTGTAATGGATTGCATCGACGATCTCATACATCGTCGGTACCTTGTAGGCCTCCAGCTTGGATTTGATGAAGACGGCCACGTCATGTTTGTCGAAGGCCGCGGCATCATCGGTCACGACCAGCAGTTTCAATACCTGGCCGATGACAGGATGTTTCCCGGCGACGCAGATGCAGTCCTTGATGCCGGGATAGGCAGAAGCGGCACTCTCGACTTCAATAGGATTGATCTTGTAACCGCCTACGTTGATCACGTCTCCGGCGCGGCCGGTGAGATGGATCATGCCTTCCTCGTCGAAATATCCGAGATCTGAGGTATGGATCTTTCCGTCAGCGAGAACCAGCTTCGTGTTCTCCTCATCATTGACATAGCCGCTCATGATACCCAGGCCCGACACGACGAGGGTCGAATCGGGTGCAATCTCAATGGTGACGTTCTTGTACGGGCGTCCGATGCATCCTTCCATGTATTTGCCATCATTGAAATCATACGCCGCGCCGCTTCCGAATTCGGTAGAGCCGTAGCCATTGTACAGATGCGAATGGGGCAGGGCCTTGCTCAGCTTCTCCATGTCATCTTTCGAAATGGGGGCTGCGCCCGTTTCGATAAAGGAAATCTTGTCAGCCAGGGAACACAGCTTCTCATAGGAGTACTGCATGATGATCCGGATGCTGGCAGGGACCAGAAAGGCTGCAAACTCCTTGAAAGGAAGGTCGAAGGTTTTGAAGAAGGCATTCATATCCTTGAGCCCGTCCAGGATGCACACGGTTCCGCCTGCACTCAGCGTCGGATGGATCTTGAACAGGGATGCGATATGATTCAGCGGCCCGCTGACGATAAACAGGAGATTCTCGGTAAAAGGGAAGCGGTCCGTGAAATTCTCTGAACTGGCCGTAAGGCTCAGTTCGGAGAGCATGGCACCTTTAGACTTGCCGGTCGTTCCGGTCGTGAAAAGCGCATCTGCGATGCCTGCCGGGAATTTGAAGGCCTCGACTTCCTTTTTGACGGCCTGTGCCCACTCTTCAGGCGCATCGCGCGCAATGGGAACGGCGACGGCCTTGATGTAGTGGGCCGCGCAGTAGTTGACGAGGAAACTGATGTTCTGCTCCGTCCTGAAAACATACGGATCCTGCGGCTTGAGACCGCTAGCTTTCAATTCCTCCGCCTTCCGGGTAATGGCATCCCACAGCTGGGAATATGTCATGCTGTCTTCGCCGCAGATGACGGCAACCTTGTCCGGTGTGGACAGGGCATATTGCTTGATCTTGCTTTCCAGCGACATTTTTGCCCGGACCATGTTCGTGATGGATTCGAGATTCTTGAAGTTCTTGGGCGTTACGTCCTCGGAGTCAAGAAGGATGTGATATTTGGCAGATAAAACAAAAAGAATCGTTGCGATGCCCAGCGAATCGAGTTCGGTGAAGAGGAATTCTGCATCAAAATCCACGGCCGGGAGGACATCTTTTAACAAGGATTTAATTTCTTCTGTTTTCATGATCTATTAACTTTGAAAAATAATATTTTCTACGATACCTTTGCTTGCCACGAGGGCGATCTGCCGCCGTTCATCGTCGGCAATGTGCGAGACGACGGTAACTTCAGGATGCGACAGGGCCAGTAGCAGGGATAGTTCGCCATAGCCTTCGTCGCGGTAATCCACGGACTGAAGTCCCGTCACATCCCAGTCTGTCATCTTGCCGGCGCTTTCTTTCAGATTGCGCCGTACGCAGCGTTCGATCTCCTTACCTTTGTACACATAGCGTCCTTTCACCAGCGTCTCCAGGTCGTCAGGCTGGCCCAGAAGCAGTGTCTTCAGGGTAATAGGATGCCGGCGGGCCTGTCCCTTCTTCGTGGTCAGGAAGTTGAACAGGAACGGAGGGATGAGATAAGCCATCAGCACGACGGAGAACATGCCGATGATCGTCACTTCTGCCAGGGAATGCATGGCAGGATGCTTTGCGACGATCAAAGTGCCGATACCGACGAACATGATGGCGCCGGATTGCAGGATGCTGCTCTTATAGGATTTGAGGATGGACCGTTGCCGGGAATACTCAAACTGGCACCCTTCGGTCATGAAGATGGTATAGTCGTCGCCCTGGCCGAAGATGAATGTCGCCAGGATGATATTGACGATATTGAACTTGATGCCCAGCAAGGCCATAATGCCCAGAATCCACACCCAGCTGATGGCCATCGGCAGGAAGGAGATGATGGCTAGTTCGATGCGTCCGAAAGAAAACCAGAGGAAGATGAAAACGATCAGGGAGCACGCCCAGCCGATGTAATTGAAATTGTCGGAAAGGCTGCTGGTCATCGACTTGTTGATTCCGCCGATTTCGAAGCAACGGTCCTCTCCGAAGACGCTTTTGGCTTCATCCATGTCTTCGGGCTGGACATTGACCGGACTCACCACATAGCAGGTTCCGTTGTCGGCCGAGACGGTAAAGTTCTGCTTGAAAACGGTCTGCAGGAGAGGTTCGAAATAATCCAGATCGTGCGTGGTGAGGGCAGAGGAAGACGCAATCAACTGGTTGAAGGCAGAAAAGGCAGCGGGTGCAAAGCCCGCCTTCCGGGCCTCTTCGTTGAAGGCAGCGGTCAGTTCGTCGCGATGGCGGTCGACGAAAAGATTCCAGGCAGACAGCCGCTGTTGCTGCTCCTGTCGGGTCGAGAGAAATGACAGGACTTCATTCTGCTTCGTCATGACGCCGGCCGCGGACAAGCTGTCAATGCGCGCTTGGTTCTGCCGGATGCTTTCCAATGCTTCGTCAGCCGTGCGGCCGCTCCCGTACACATACAGGATCTGGGCGGTATGGGTCGTATCTTTGGTCATCAGGTCCTCGAAATACTGCATCTCCCGCTTTTGGTCCGCTGTCATGTAGTTCATGTGTGACATGTCGGAATCAAATTCCGTATGGAAGCTGAAATACAGTAGGACGAGGGTAATGATGACCGTGCCGATGACGATCCCGCTATGCTTCTCGGGCGAAAGGGAGGAAAGGTAGTCGATGAGCCGGCCGTTGGCGCGTTTTCTTCCCCTGTAGGAAGTCACATAGTGCGGCAGGTAGATAAGGACAAACAGGATGGTACCGACAAGAAGCAGGGAGGCAAAGAGGCCCAGGTCGCGCAAGGCCGTCGATTTGAGCGGGACCAGCGCCAGGAAGGCGCCGACCGTAGTGATGTTCCCCACGACAAGGGGCGACGCAATCTCTTTCAGCGCCAGCCGCCTGTCGGGCTGATAGGCCAGGTGGGAGATCAGGTGCAGGGGATAATTGATGGCAATGCCGATGATGACGCTGGATATGCCGATGACGATGATCGACACGTTGTCGCGGAACATCGCCATGCTTCCGAGGGCAAAGAGCAGGCCCCATCCGACGGTCAGGAAAATCAGGAGGATGTTTCTGAAGGAACTGAAGGAATAGGTCAGGACCAGGATGATCAGGATGACGGAAAGGGCGATGGCGAGGATGCTGTCCTTCTTGATCCGGGAGGAGTTTCCGACAGCGATGGCCGGGCCGCCGATCATGTCGACGGTAATGTCCGGATAGCGCTCGTGCATCTGTTGCGCCACATCCTCCAGATAACGGATGAGTTTTGCGTTGTTGCTCGTTTCGCTGTTCCCGAACGGTGAATCCAGCATCACGACGGCACGGCTCATGTCCGGCGTGAAGATGTAACCGTCATATAATTCAAATCCCACCTGGCTGTAGGAAGCCTGGAGCCGGTCCATGACCGGGCTTAACAGCCCCAGCGGATCATGCGAGATGCTCTTCGTGACGAGGGCCGGGTGGGGGAACATCAGGACCTCTTTGTCTTTTGCGAGGGCAGCGGAAATGTATCCGGGTTCATCCAGAAGGCTGTCCATTCTCGCTATGTCGGGCTCAGTCAGGAAGAAAGGCGCATGATCATAGACAAATTCCGAAATATCGGATATGGCATCCATGTCGATCTGGGCGGAGAGACTCTCGCACCAACCCCTTGCGTCATTCTCAATGGCGGTATTGACAAAATCGTCGATGGCCTCGACCGTCAGGTCGGCGTCCCCGGGGTTTGAGAACAGCAGCAGGAACTTGTCTGCGCCTGAAATGTTCTGATAGAGGGACATCTGCTCCCGTTCGCGCGTCCCGAGCGGCAGGAAGTCGCTGATATCCTCGCTGAAATCCAGTTTGATGAGCAACGCGGCAAACAGGACGGAGAGTACGATGAGGGATCCTCTCCGTATACTCCGGTTCCTGGAGAAAAAGTCATAGATGTCCGTTATCTTCATTGTGCCTGTTCTGCTTCAGCTTCAATTTCAGCATACCGGGAAATGTAATATTTTCTCATGTAAGACGCCTGGGCTTTGTGCGTATCTCCATGCTCCCGCAGTTCTTCAGGCGTAATCCGCTTGTCTATTTCCAGGCGGATGGGACAGGGATTGAGCAGGCGGCCGTGCTTGGGCAGCGCTTTCCCGGCGCCATGCAGGATGACGGGAAGGATGTCCAGGTTCAACATGTCCGCCAGATAGAAGGCGCCCTGATGGAAGCGTCCTATGCTGCAGTCCATGGATCGCGTACTCTCCGGATATACGGCAATGCTGTAACCTTTTCCGGCCAGTTCACGGAGCCGCGGAGCGATGTTTTCAAGACCTTTTGATGCCGGGAGGTAGTCAGCTTCGCGGATGATAAAGCCATATAAAGGATTGTGCCAGACCCAGTCTGCAGTAAGGATGACCATCTTGGGCGTCAGGGAAAGCATCGCCAGCAGGTCCAGGTGCGACTGGTGGTTGCAGATGATGATGGCGGGGCGGGAAAAGTCTTCCTCCGTATTTCCTGTAATCGTGAATTTGTTCCCGAAACGGCCGAACAGGGATGTCCCGAATCTGGCTGCCCAGCAGATGAACCTGTGAAGTTTTTCTTTCTTTTCTTCTGTCCGCTTCCCGAATTTCAGATAGAAAAAGGCACCGGGTGTCACAAGGAACAGCATGAAAAAGACATAGAAAAGAAAGATGAACACCGTTTTGAAAAAACGGAGAATCTTCCGGGGCAAGCTGATGGGGGCGGGCATCTCAGGCAAGGGTATAGATGGTACTTTCCGCCTTGAAACGGCAGGTCTTATCCTCCGACAGCTTCTCATCAAAAGCGCAGACAAGGACCGTTTTGGCTTCGCCCTTCCGCAAGAGCATCTTCGCGTCACGGACGGCCCAGGCAGAAGATTCGTCTCCCTGGGAGTAGGTGATATTGTATCCGTGACACTTCGTCTGGATGGCAATGGCGGAAGCGATGGTGTTGTGCGTGCTCTGCATGAATACGGTCGGTTTGAGCTGCTCTTCCCGGTTGTTGACGATGTCTTCCAGAAAAATGCCACTCAGTTCGAGCATCCCTTTCGCAGTAGCGGCAATGATCGCATCGGGCCGCTCTATTCCGGCTTCCCGTAATGCCGCAAAGGCTGACAGCAGGCTGGCTTTCATCATCTTGTCCATCCGCCGGGTCTCCATGGGAGGCAGGAATTCCTTCAATCCGCTGAGCTCCTCTTCGCTCGAAACGATCCTATGGGCCGCGATGTGGATGCGGGATTCTTCCTTCAAGGGCCATTCGTCTGCTTCGGGCCGGGCTTTGCTGAGGATCAAAGAGGAATCGTTCCCCCCGAAGCCGAAGGAATTGCACATGACATAATCCAGGTCGACGCCCGTGCGTCCCGGGGAGGGAATGACGCCGTCGGGCATGGGATGCTGCCATCCCAGCGAGGCTGGCACAAAGTCGTTTTCCATGGCCAGGAGACAGATGACCGTCTCGACGGAACCGGCCGCGGAAGTAGTGTGCCCGGTATAGGACTTGGTGCTGGACATGTCCGGCAGATCCGCTCCGAACACCCGTTTGAACGCGGCGCTTTCAGAGGCGTCATTGTCGGGCGTACCGGTGCCGTGTGCGTTGATATACTTGATGTCTTTCGGCTGTAACCCTGCCATCGCGAGGGCCCCCTCCATGGCTAGCGTGGCACCCTCTCCATTTTTGGAAGTCGCAGTCTGGTGGAAGGCATCGCATCGGTTCGCATAGCCGCGGACGTAGGCCAGGCCGTCCGGCACGTCTTTCTGGAGCACGACGAAAGCCGCACCTTCTCCCAGGTTCAGGCCGGCCCGCGTTTCGTCGAAAGGACGGCATCGTTCCCGGTCCAGGATCATCAGGGTATTGAATCCGTTCAGATGAAGTTTGCTCAGAGGCTCCGAACCGCCGGCGACCACCAGATCGACCTCGTCATTCTTTAACATCTCGGAGCCGAGCATGATGGCATTCAGGGCAGAAGAGCATGCCGTACAGATCGTGCAGCACTTTGCGCCCTGAAGGCCCGAATAAAGGGCGATCTCTTCGGTACTCTGGCCACATTCATGGCTGTGAGGCATGCCATGCAGTTCGGGATCGCTTCCTGTTCTCTCGAAAAACTGCTCCGTTATGTCCATCACGCCTACGGTGGTTCCTGAAATCAGTGCTACCCGTTTGTCGGAAACATCTTTGATTCCAGCCTGTTGCAAGGCTTCCCGCACGGCGAGCGCCCCCATGACGGAGGTTCTGCTGACCGGCTCGTTGGTGGAAATCCCCAGCATCTGTTTCATCTCTTCGGTCGACAGTTTGATTTCTCCGACCGGTATGTCCGTATGCACAGACTGGAGATACTTCATCTTGCCAATCCCCGATGCCTTGTTTTTTAAGGACGCGAGAACCGCCTGCTTGTCGTTGCCGATGGCGCAGAGAATGCCCATGCCCGTCACCGATATAGCTCCTCCCATCGTCTTCTCCATAGTATTATTTGATTTTCAGCATTTTAAGCTCAGCAATAAAGGAATCTTCGGCGTCGCAGTCCACCCAGCCGCAGATCATCACGGAAGGTCTTGTCGCCATCACTGTCGCATCGATGATCCGTTTCATGGACGTTTCATCCCGATGGGGCAGCAGCACCAGCGTAGTTTCCCCCTTGATGCTGTTCTTGACAGCGATTTCTCCCAGGACGACATTGGGGAGCGTATTGATGAATACGGCCGGGCTGGGAAAGAACTCTTCGGGATTGGAGAACGTGGAAAGATGTTTCCGGTCGGCCAAGACGGATCCGTTCTGCGTGAAGATCAGCAGGGCCCGGTCTTCCGGATAAGAACCTTCCAGCGCATCTTTGGCAAGCAGCCCTGTTGCTGCATAGGCGAGCCGGCTGTAGAGATCCATCTTGAAGAAACGGGAGCCGTCTGCCAGGTACTTTTTGAATATTTCCGTGATGAGCGCTGAACCGTGGTTGTCCAGCGGGACGGTCTGGTCGTCGAGCCACAGGCCGTCGGGTGTAATACGAAGTCGCTTTGTTTCCTCGTAGTCCGCTCTTGCGGGAACGGTTGCAGGTGCGGGTTTCCTGGCGTAGATCATCGCACCGTTGCAGCTGCCGAATCCGGACTGTAACTTGATGAAGGCTTTTTTTTCGGTCGGTTCAGGATGGTCGCATACGCGGATCTTTCCGCTGACGCCCATCTCTTCGAAACCGGGCGTGGGCGGAATCATCCCCTCGTCGAGGGCGCACATCATGATGATCGATTCAACGACGCCGGAAGCGCCGAACGTGTGTCCGTAGTGCGGCTTGACAGTGGTTGTAAGGATGTCACCCAGGCCGGCTGCCTCGATCGCCTTGGATTCCATCTGATCGTTGAACATGGTCGCCGTGCCGTGTGCAGCGACGCAGGCCAGCGTGGGTTTCACTTCCTGGGTCAGGATCTTCTTGATGGCGCGGCACACACCGTCACCGCTGGGAATAGGTGCGCTGACATGGTATGCATCATTGTTGAGGCATCCGTCAATGATATACCAGGAATCCGTGTCCGCAGAAGGGTCTTTGGATAGCACGACTGTGGCGGCGCACTCTCCGATGTTGAGACCCAGGCGCTCGATGTCAAAAGGCCTGCAGGGCATGGGGGACAGTGCTTTGAAAGATTCAAAGCCCGCGAGGACAAAGGCGGAGAGAACATCAATGCCGCAAACAACCGCCGTATCGTAATCTCCCGAAGCGATAAGCCTGTCGGCCAGCATCTGTGCAGTCGCTCCAGATATGCAGGCATTGCTGACCGTGATCGGATCGTTGATAAATCCCAGATGGTCTGCGACCTTCTTCACGGCGATGTCGGGAGCGAGATAGTTCCTGTCTTTTTCGGGAACGTCTCCCAGTTCTTCAATCCCGGCCGTGGATGTACCCACAATCAGGATCGTCCGCGGGGAAGAAGGATCTGCCGGGCAGCGGGCCAGCGCATCCGTCACGGAATGGAGCAGCAGTGATTCGAACCAGCTGAAACCGTCCCTCTTGAGGGCGGCTCTCTGGTCATCAGAAAAGATGCCGACGCAGAAGTGCCCCGGGACACCGAGGCAGCCATCCATCTGTTTCAGGCCTGTTTCGCCGCGCCTGACGGCCGCATAGTTTTCTTCCGTCGTCAGGCCGAGTGGAGAAGTTATATTTGTCGATACGATTCTTGTCATAAAAACTCAAAAATACAAATTTAGCGCTTTTTATATAAAAAATAACGGTTTCCTTCAGCGATTTGTTATCTTTGCTCCCCCAAAAACAGATGCCCATGATTACGCTCCCTCCTGAATTCGACGACATCCGCCCTTATTACGATTCGGAAATTCCCGCCGCCATGGAGCGGATGGCCTCCGACCCCATCCTGACGCCTGCCCTTCGTTTTTTGGACGAGGATATCGACGTGAATGCTTTCCGGACGAAGCTGCGGCATATCCGGACCATCGAACAATTCCAGAGCGAAGTGATGGTTCCCCTGTGCAGCGCCCTGGTGGCCAAGACCATGACGAGTTTCAATTCTACCGGCGTTGAGAGCATTGATGCGTCCTATGGAACGCTCTACGTGTCCAATCACCGCGACATCGTGATGGACGCCTACCTCCACCAGATCGTGCTCAACAAATACGGCAAACCGACCTGCCACATCACTTTCGGCAGCAACCTGATGGAACCGCAGTTCGTGGTCGATTTCGGCATGTCAAACAAGATGTTCCGCACCGACCGCAAAACCAGCAACATCCGCAGTTTCCTGCACTCGTCGATGCATCTGTCGGCTTATATCAACTATGTGGTCTCCCATGGTGATTCACTGTGGATCGCCCAGCGCAACGGCCGCACCAAGGACGGCCGCGACCGCACTGAGCCCGGCCTGGTCCGGATGCTGCTGATGAACGGCAACGAGAAGGCTCAGGTGGAAGCCTTGCACATCACGCCGCTGTCCATTTCCTACCAGTGGGAACCCTGCGACATCCTCAAGGCTGTGGAGCGTTACCGCACACTCGGCGGACAGCCCTATGTCAAGGCCCATGGCGAAGACCTCCAGAGCATCATCACGGGCATCACCCAGCAGAAGGGCAACGTCCATCTGGCCTTCGGAAGGCCGATCGACGTATCGGGTTTCAGCGACCCGCTCAAGCGCGAAGACATCGCTGCCATCGCCACGCAGATCGATGCGCAGATCTGGCGTGAATATCGTTTGTGGGATACCAACTATGTGGCCTACGACCTGCTGAACGGCACCACCCGTTTCGCGGGTTGTTACGATCCGGCCGTCAAAGATCAGTTCATCGACAAGATGGAGCACGATATCGCCGCCTATCCGTCCCTCGACGCCGAGAAACTCCGTGAACTTTTCCTGAAAATCTACGCCGGACCCGTCTACGATAATCCAGAAGCGTTGAAGTAGCCTTTTCCGGGAGCAAATACTCTCTGTTTTGCTCCGCGATTGTCCAAAATGTGCCCCACGGGAGCAAATCCAATGATTTTTGCTCCCGCTACACTTTTGGATATTTCGCTCCTTTTGAGTAAATTTGTTTTTTCATTGAGCAGAAATAATCAATTAACAGTATCATACAAAATGAAAAACTTCTTCAAATTCTTCCTTGTGGTTTCCTTCGTCGTCGCGATGTTTGCGACGGGATGCCAGAAATATGATGATTCCGAACTCAGGGGCCAGATCAACGGACTGGACGGCCGGATGTCCAAGCTTGAGTCGCAGGTGCAGACGGCCAACCAGAACATTTCCGCGCTCCAGACACTCACGGCAGTGCTCAACGACGCCATCTTCGTAAAATCCATCAACGATGTGTCGGGTGGCTACGAAATCAAGTTTTCGAATGGCAAGACCATCACGCTCAAGAATGGCGCTGACGGCAAGACCCCGGTCATCGGCGTCAAGAAAGACACCGACGGCAAATACTATTGGACGGTCGACGGGGAATGGCTGAAGGATTCGGACGGCAACAAGGTCGTGGCCCAGGGTACCGACGGCGTCACGCCCCAGATGAAGATTGAAGACAACTGCTGGTACATCTCCACGGACGGGGGAAAGACCTGGACCAATGCCGGCAAAGCTTCGGGCGACTCTTTCTTCAAGTCCGTAACCTACGATGAAAACTTCGTCTACGTCACGCTGGCCGACGACACCAAGCTAACCCTCAGCCGTGGCGCGAACGGCGTACAGGCCATCAGCGTGATTCCGGACTACAGCGACGGTTCCGCCAAAGTGGCTCCGGGTGCGTTTACGCTTCGTTTCGACGTGCTTCCTGAAGGCGCCGCCGCAAGCGTGGCCGCCCTGGCGGGCAGCTGTTTCCAGTTGAAGGTAGCTTATGTGCAGACCAAAGCCGCTGCCGGTGATGTGACCACCCTGCCGGTCAGCAAAGTGGAGGCTTCCGGCAACTTCCTCTTCGTGACCACCGACGGCGCTACCCTTGATGAGAAGGTCTTCGACGGCAAGCTCGCGGTCTCCGCATCCCTGAACGTCAATGACGGCGTGAAGTCTGTCACCACGGGCTTCTTCCCGCTGTATTATTTGACAGAGAAGCATGTCGGTCATGAATACGTGGATCTGGGACTCTCTGTAAAATGGGCTACGTGCAACGTGGGTGCCGACTGCCCCGAGGGCTACGGTGATTACTTTGCCTGGGGCGAGGTAGAGCCGTACTACAAGGAAGGCCATTCGCAGGATAACCCTTGCACCGACTGGAGAACCGGTCGCAACGGATACAACTGGAACAGCTACACATGGATGGACCATGCCATCAACGACTGGCAAGGCATCACCAAGTACTCCTTCGCAGACGGTGAGACCGTTGCCCGATGGTATTCAAGCGGTATATTCACAGGCGACAAGGGCGACGGTGTCGCGCACACGACCTTTGCAGATTACGCTTACGAGGACGACGCAGCTCGTGTCAACTGGGGCGGTTCCTGGCGCACCCCGACCCTTGAAGAAGTGAAGGAACTGATGGACAAGGCCAACTGTGATTGGATACCTACTGAAGATTACAAAGGTACAGGCGTGCAAGGATATATCGTAAAGAGCAGGAAACCGGGTTACACCGACAAGTCCATCTTCCTTCCTCATGCAGATAGCTGGTATATGGAGAAAATCGATGTTAGTTATGGCAGAGTTGGCAACTACTGGATTGCTTCTCTGGATACCGACAGAAGTTCACGATACGCCCTAAGTCTCTTCATGAATATTGCACTCGAGCCGGATGGTCAACCCATTAAATTAAGTTCCGCCAGCCGTGCTCTTTACGGCATGACCGTTCGTCCTGTCGTTGAATAAGCATCGGCACAGAAATCCGCCGTATCGTGTCGGTACCGGCGATTTACAGCGTCGCGGGCACAAATCCATAGGATATTGTGCCCGCGTTGTCTATTTCTTTCGCTTGAACTTATGCTTAAGTTTCAGGACGGCGAAGTTCAGTTCGATTTCCGTTTCGGTATCTGTCGTCTGAAGGTCCTGGCCGAAGAGATCGGCCATCATCTCACCGCCTTTCCGTACCAGCGTTTTCTGTTCGGTTGCATCCGAACTTGCGGCAATCTCCCCGATTGTTCGAGACAATTCTCTCATTGTGGCAAAAGCCTCGATAATAGCTATCGTCGTCTGCGTTGCCTGGGGACTTTTCAGTATCGTTGCCAGCATATATAATCCTTTCTCAGTAAATGCTTTTCTGGGATGTCGGGTCCGAGGTCCGATCTTTTCGTCAACTTCATTCTGCGAACATCCAGAAATCAAAAAATTTGATGTCTGGACTTTCAACACGGCCAATGGGACTTCTTTCAGATAACCATCCGGAAATTTTTCAGAATTATTCTTTACAGCTTGGAGTACTTCTCTCGTTTCTACACCATACAGTTTAGCTACAGCAAAATCAAGCAGAACTCTTTGTCCGTCCAGCCAAATCAGTCGTTTTTCAACATCTTGAAAATTAATCAATTCGTTCTTTTCCATATTACATTCGTCTCTTTTGGGTCGTTTATTCGAAGATCCGCCGGCGGTCGAGAAAGCGGAAGCCGGCGGATTCGAGGAGGTGGGCGGGGAGGATGTCGGGCTCGGCGGCCAAGTCGGCGATGGTGCGGGCCACTTTGAGGATGCGGGTGTAGGCGCGGGCCGAGAGGCCCATGCGGTCGAGGATCTTTTCAAGCGTGCGGCGGCATTCTTCGGAAAGCGGGCAGTATTGCTCGATCTGGCGGGCGCCCATCGCCGCATTGGTGTAAATGTCGGTCCCTGCGAAGCGCTCCGCCTGAACCGCCCGGGCCCTGGCAACCCGCGCCGCAATCACGGCACTCGGCTCCTCCGGCGGCAGCGGCCCCGTTCCGCCCGACAAGCCCAGCAACTCCACGGCAGAGAGGCTTTTGACCCAGATCTGAAGATCGATCCTGTCCATCATGGGACCTGAGATGCGGGAAAGATAGCCCTCGACAGCGCCGCGCGTGCAGGTACAGCGGCCCGCTTCATCACCGTAATAGCCGCAGGGACAAGGATTCATAGAGGCCACCAGCATGAAATGCGCCGGGTAGTCGACTTTGTACTTGGCCCGGGATATGGTCACCCTCCCGTCTTCGAGCGGCTGACGCAATGCATCGAGGAGACTTCGACTGAACTGCGCGATTTCATCACAATATAAAACGCCGTTATGTGCCAGACTGATTTCTCCAGGAGCGGCGTTCTGGCCGCCGCCGATCATCGAGACGAGACTGGCGCTGTGATGCGGCGCCCGGAACGGACGCTCCTGCATCAATCCGCCGTTCATACGAGCGCCACGGCCGGCCACAGAATAGATCTTTCCCGTCTCAATGGCTTCTTCCCGGGTCATCGGAGGCAGGATGGACGGAAGGCACGAAGCCATCAGGCTCTTGCCGCTGCCAGGCGCACCGACCAGAATGATATTGTGTCCCCCGGCAGCGGCTATCTCCATGCCCCGCTTGGCCAGCGGCTGTCCCCGGACCTGCCGGAAATCATTGCCGGAAGGCCTGAAGACAGACGAGGACACCTGCCTCCGGACCCGTAGATGATCGCACTCCTCGCGTCGGGTCAACACTTCAATGGCTTCAGCCAGCGAGGAGACGCCATACACTGCCAGCCCGTCGACTTCAGCTGCTTCCTGGGCCGATTCGGCCGGGAAGATGCATCCGCCAAAGCCCTCATCCCGTGCTTTCAGGGCTACGGGAAGCACACCGTTCACGGCACGCAAGCGACCGTCAAGCGCCAACTCCCCCATGATCAGGAATTTGTCACAATCAACGAGCGAAACCTGCTCCGAGGCAGCCAGCATCCCCAGCGCGATGGCCAGGTCGTAGGCCGAGCCTTCTTTCCGGATATCGGCCGGTGCCAGGTTCACCACGATCTTACGTCCGGGGATACGGAAACCATAGGAAGTCAGTGCCGTGATGACACGCAGCAGGCTTTCCCGTACGGCACTGTCGGGCAGCCCGACCAGATGAATACCGATTCCGGTGGAAAGATCGATTTCCACCGTCACAACGACCGCCTCCACACCGATGCAAGTCGCACAATAACTCTTGTTCAACATCGTTCGTCCTTTCTTTGGTCATGCTACAAAGATAAGGTGCGGCGGATGCAATAAAAAAAACGGTTGAAAGATTAACCGTTTTTTTAATTTTCTCGAAAAAGCCGAGAAAGTAAAATCTCCAGAACTGGCTGACTGTCAGATCTTGAAACGAAGTCCGACCTCGAAACTCGCCTGCAGGGGCTGCTGCGTCCGAATGCTCAGAGGCTGCTTGTTGTCAAAGAAATAGACCAGACTCGGATCGAAATAGATGCCCATGTGCGGGATGAACCAGTATTCGACGCCGATGCCGGCTTTGGCCGACCACTGCAGGCCCTTTACTTTCTCCGATGCGACATTGCTGCCGAACACATAGCGTTGGCCCACGCATTTCTCCGCGGCGCCGGCCACCGATGCATACACACCGAGATGGGGCGTCTGGACGAAATGATACGACAGCGAGACCGGAACGCCCACATAGTGCAGCTGGTTGTACGCACCTTCGTACAAGACTTTCTTGTAGAGGATGTCGTACTGCGACACCAGGTAGGAGTAGGTCACGCCCGTCGCCACCGAGAAGCGGTCGGTAAGCGGGAAGGCCACTTGCAGACCGAAGGTCAGGGGAACGTAGAATTTGGGCGCATTACTTGCGGAGATCGGCTCGATGTCCGTGGTCGCCTGGCCCTTCCCGCTTTGGGAAGAGGCATGCGAGGCGCTGGGGATATAGAGCAGATTACCGTCGGATGAGACCGTGGTCAAATTGGATAATATGGAGATTTGTGATGTGTGTGTGCGGTTGTGGGATGGTTCGGACGCTTCTTCCCGGGTCCAGTAGTCGGCGGGAAGGTCGTCTTCGGTAAGAAGGTGCTTCGGCTCGTCGGCCTGGGGCTCTTCAGTCTTGGGTTCGCCGGTGGGCGTCGAGACATCGGGCTTCGTGACGACAGGCGTGGTTTCAACAGGCTCTTCTTCTACCTGCCGTGCTGCCTTGACAGGCTCAACAACTTTGGTTGCCTTCGGAGCAACGGTTCTGCTCGTGCGGACTGCCGCCATGGCCTGCTGCGGCAGGGCGGCAATCTGCTCTTCGATCGGGGCGATGTCGGTGGCTTGGGTGGCTTCAGCCGGGGCAGGATCCGTCTGGGCGATCTGGACCGGAGCTTCGACCTGGCCGCCATCCCGGGGACCCCGGAATACGAGCAATGCAAGGGCCAGCACGGCGGCCGCGGCGGCAGCAGCCACCGTGAAGCGTCGGAACAAGACCTTGCGACGGCGGCGCTCGAGTCCTTCGCTGATGCCTTCCCAGACATCAGGCGCCGGTTCGGTCACCCCTTCGAGGTGATCGCGCAGCCGCTGGTCAAAATCATTTGTTACCATGATATAACTGTTTTATCTTTTCTTGCAACAGGCTTCTGGCACGGCTCAGCTGGGAGCGTGAAGACTGCTCGGTGATGCCGAGCAGGGCGCCTACTTCAGCGTGCGAGTAGCCTTCCATCACGAACAAGTTGAAGACGCTCCGCAATCCGACCGGCAATCCGGCGACCAGGTCGAGGATCTCCCGCGAACTGATCTGCTCCAACACGCCATGCTCCAGCACGCCGCCCGTTTCAGGCGTTTCGTCGATGTCTTCCGTCCGCCGCAGCACGTCCACTTTCCGGATGTGCATCAGCGAGGCATTGACGAAAATCTTCCGCATCCATCCCTCGAAGGAGCCTTCACCCTTGTAGGTGCCAATCTTGTCAAATACTGTCAGGAAACCTTCCTGAAGTATGTCTTTTGCATCCTCCCGGCCCAAATAACGCACACACACAGGATACATGACGGGTGCGTATCGCTCGTACAATATCCGCTGGGCTTCCCTGTCTCCATGCGCGCAGCCGGAAATCAGATCCTCTTCGGTGTATGTGGAGGTTTTACGCATTCCGCTCATAATAGATGCAGGAAGGGGGGCAAATGTTGCGTCTCCCCACGGAAAAATTTTCTGGTTTGTTTTTTGTTAGGGTTTTTACCACTATTTTTGTAACGAATTTAGAAAAAAAATGGAGAGTTCAAGAATTTTGCGCAAGATTGTCTGTGCGTTCGTGCTCCTTTTCGCCGCCGCAGGCCTGCAGGCGCAATCAGCCAAATATATTGAAGCACTGAAAAATTACCAGCAGGGGGAAACGGCGGAAGCACTGCGTCTCTTCCAGGAAGAACTGCAGGAAAACCCTTCCAACGATGCCGCCTGCTACTATATTGCCGCCATTTACTCCAGTGACCCGGTAAAAATGCCCGAGGCCGAACGCTGGATCAAGCGCGCCATCGAGCTGTCGCCCGACAATTTCTGGTACAGATATGATCTGGCGCTCCTTTATTTGCGCACTGACCGTCAGGAACTGGCTGTTCCCATGCTGGAACAACTGACGGCCGACTTCCCGAAAAAGACCGACCTGTACTTCGACCTGATCAACGTGTACCTGTCGGACAACGAGGTCGAGAAAGCGCTTGCCACGCTCGACAAGATCGACGCCATCCGGGGCAAGAGTGAGATCGTGGGACTTACCCGGGCGGAATTGCTGCTCAAGAAACCGGATGCCAATCCCGACAGTGTCTACCAGTCGCTGGCTGCCTATTATGCAGATTGCCATACACCGCGCCTGGCCACCGTCCTGGGTGACTATTATGCCAGCACCTACCGCGATTCCCTCGCCCTGAGCTATTACGAAGAAGCGCTGGCGATCGAGCCCGACTTTACGCCAGCCTGGTTCGGCAAAGCCGGCGTCCACCAGATGCTCCGGCAATACGACAGCTTCTTCTCGAGCCTCTCGCACGTGATGCGCGATCCGTACGTCCAGCCCGAGGCCAAGGCAGCCCAGGTGGAGCAGATGACCGCCAACCCGCAGTTCGTACGCACCTTCGCGGAAGAATTCGACCAGATGATGCTCGACCTGCGTACCGCGCATCCCACCGACAGCACGATCAACGAGCTGATCGGCGGATTCTGGTACCGGACCGGACGTCCGCACCTGGCCATCGAGATCATGCGGCAGAACATGGATCAGCATCCTGAGAGCATCAACGCCGCGCTACAGTATCTCTTCATGCTCTACTACCAGCAGTCCTGGGTGGCCCTGGCAGAAGGCGCCACGGTGGGCATCCAGCGTTTCCCCGACAGCCCCGACATGCTCCAGCTTCGCGCCATCGCCCTGGTCCAGATGAAAAACTATCCGGAGGCCCTGCAGGATTATGAGGCCATCCTGCAGCTCCATCCCAAAGATACGACGGTGATGAAAGTCACCTATTCTTCCATGGGTGACCTCTATCATCAGATGAACGATTCCAAAAATTCCTACAAGTGCTACGAAAAGGCGCTCAAGATCGATCCGGATTACAATCCCGTGCTCAACAACTACGCCTATTATCTCTCCCTGGAAGGAAAGAATCTGAAAAAAGCCAAGGAGATGAGCGGCAAGACCATCACCTCCGAACCGGACAACCCAACCTATCTTGACACCTACGCCTGGATCCTGCACCTGATGGGACAGGACATCGAAGCCAAGGCTATCTTCAAGCACGCCATGCTCTATGGCGGGAAGGAGAGCAAGACCATCCTAGAACACTATGCCATCGTCCTGGACGCCCTGGGCGAAAAAGATCTGGCCAACATCTACTACAAGCAGGCGGCCGCCATGGCGGACGACGAATAACGCACCGACCATGAAACGCTGGCTCCTTTTCACCCTGCTGCTGCTCGCCGCGACTGCCGCCTTCGGGCAGCAGGACGTTTCGAAACAGAAGGAGCGCAAGCGCCAGATCGAAGAGGAAATCAATTTCATCGACCGCCAGCTCAAGTCGATCACCAGCAAGCAGAAAGCCACGACGGAGCAGCTTTCCCTCATCCGCAAACGTGTCACCAACCGCAAGTCACTAATCAACGACCTTGACAAGCGCATCGCCGTAATCGACGACGACATGACGCAGAAACAACGGGAAATCAATCGCCTGCAGAAAGAGCTCGATACGCTCGAAAGCTACTACAGCAAGCTGATCTACAACACTTACAAGAACCGCGATTCACGCGTCTGGTTCCTCTATATCCTTTCGAGCGAGAATATCGGTCAGGGCTACCGCCGTTTCTCTTTCCTCAAAAGCCTGGCAAACGAAGTCAGTCACCAGGCTGAAAAGATGCGCGCCAAACAGGCTGAACTGGAGGAAGAGCAGGCCAAACTGGCAGAAATGCGCACGGAAGCCCAGGCAGCCAAAGCTGAACGCGAAGAGGAATACCGCAAGCTGGTGGCCGAAGAGAAAAAGTCTAAAGACGACATGAAGCGGCTGGCCAAGAGCGAGAAGCAGTACCGTGCCGACCTCGCGGCCAAGAAAAAAGAAGTAGACCGCCTCAACAAGGAGATCCAGAAACTGCTCCAGAGCACCGTGGCCGCGCAGAAGAAAGACAAGACGCAGATTGACACGGCCCTGTCCGGAGAATTCGCCAAGAACAAAGGCAAACTGCCATGGCCGCTGAAGCAGGGCGTCATCGTGGAGCGCTTCGGCGTCCATAACCATCCGGTCTATCCCAATCTTAAATTGCCTGACAATCCGGGCATCACTTTCTCTACTACCAAAGGCGCTGATGTCTTCAGCGTCTTTGACGGCGAAGTCCGCAAGATCGTCGTCATGCCGGGCTATAACCAGTGCGTCCTGGTGCAGCACGGCGAATATTTCACCCTGTACTGCAAGCTAGGCAAAGTTAGTGTCAAGAGCGGCCAGAAAGTCAAGACCGGCGAAAAGCTCGGCACCCTCGAATCCGACGGCACCAACTCCTCCCTGCACTTCCAGCTCTGGAAAGGCACCGCCAAGCAGGATCCCGAAAAGTGGTTGACGAAATAAGCAACGGGCAAGGTCGAATTTCATGGCCGGGACCTTGCCCACCCGAATGCGCTCCCAAATAGCTCCGGTCGAAAAGCAACGGGCAAGGTCTCCACTCTAAAGTTCGACCTTGCCCGTTTTCCCACGGTCGATGGCTTACGGCGACCGCGGCGGCGGGGGAGCTAGACGGCCAGAAAAAGGCCACTGGCGATGTGATAGGCCAGGAAAGCGACAAGCCAGGCCAGAACAAGCGAATGGACTACTGTGAAAGCCGCCCATTTCCAGCCCGCTTCTTTCCGAAGCGTCGAAATCGTGGCGACACAGGGGAAGTACAGCAGTACGAACAGGAGGAACGCAAGGGCCACCGCCTGGTTCATATCCTCCCCTTCGGTCATCGCCCGGGTGAGAGACTCGTCGTCTTCCGTATGGTAGAGAATGCCCATCGTGCTGACAATGGCTTCCTTGGCCGGGAGTCCCGTAAGGAGGCAGACGTTCAGTTTCCAGTCGAAACCCAGCGGCTTCATCACGGGTTCCAAACCTTTCCCTATGTCGCATAGA
>Ga0265300_10001114_pt1 | contig 26265 bp, 40 predicted proteins | sample AusTroGonzalo_MG_FD_193482 | JGI IMG/M metagenome (GOLD analysis project Ga0265300, IMG submission 193482) | Bovine rumen microbial communities from tropical cattle in Woodstock, Queensland, Australia - Gonzalo_03 | ecosystem: Host-associated > Mammals > Digestive system > Stomach > Rumen ...
TGCGAGTACGAAGCCTTGAAGTGCAGACAGGGAGAAGAACGGCGGCTGTTTTGGGAAGGAGCGGTGGACGGATGAGACTAATTGATGCGGATGCGCTGAGAAATGCGCTGATAGGATGCCAAATGATGTACGCAAAAATCGACACATCAAAAGAGCGTTTTGACACCATTGGCGAGGTCATTGGCCTACTTGAGCAGATGCCTACCATCGACATCGACAAGATTGCCGAGGCGCATGAGGCCATCGGTTACGAAAAGGGGAGAGCGGACGGATATGCGGAAGCTGTCGAAGATGAGAACGGAAATTGGAATTACTTCCCAAACTGCGGAAGCAAAAACGAGGTGGACGGATGAGCGTACTGATTAAGGGCATGAAGATGCCGGAAGAGTGTTGTGTATGTGATTTTATGGTAAATGGGATGCGTTGTAGCGCATTGAAGTTTTGCGATGTCGATGATGCCATATTAAGAGGGGAAAGATATGCTGATTGTCCCCTTATCGAGATCCCTGAGCATGGGGACTTAGTGGATGTTAACGAGTTGGAATCGTGGATAGAAAACTGGTTTTATAAGGAGCGGTATTATCATCCGTATTCCAAAGGCAAAACGATTCCGACCGAAGAACTCAGAGACATTATCAAGAGTGTGCCAGTAATCATCCCGGCAGAGAGGAGCGAAGAATGAAGCGAATATCTTGCATCTTCGGTCAGCATTGGTACAAGCCATCTGAAATAGAACTCTATATTGCAGAAAAGAAACAGAACGGCAACGTGTACAGAATAATAGCAAAGTGTATGTACTGCGGAAAAACCAAGGAACTGCTTTTAGAAATACCACATTGGGCCGCAGAGAGGAGAGAAGAATGATAACAAGCACGATAACAGAAACAGGGACAAGCGTAAATTCATCTTGGTACGGGAATTGAAAATACCATCTGCCTTGTGGATATTGCGAACTGAAGAAACAGGATTGCAATTGGTGGCAGACAGTTACCGTTCCGTGCGGAGAACCGCTGAAGGTAACGCCGAACTGGAACGAGGTGACTTGTGCAGAAGAGAGGAGAGAGTGATGGAAGGATATATGCCCGGATGTTGTTCGTGCTATTCGGAAAGTGATTTGGCGAGAGCAAACGAAGCAAGGCTTGAAGAAAAGATAAAAGACCTTGAGAAACAAGTCACATTTCTGAAGCACCGAATCGAGTGGCTACAGGAAAACAACTGGTCAACAAATAAAGGGAGTGGGATGACATATACGGTAGGTAGGAGAGACTAATGGAAGACGATAACAAGATTGTGAATTTCTTCATGGCACTAATTCTGCTGATTGCCATCTTGGCGTTTATCGGCATGGCGGTGCTGTTCGTTTGGGGCATCATCGCAATGGTCAAGAACGGCATCTTTCCGATTCTGTGGGGGGAGACATGAACACACTTGAAAGACCACCGTATAAGGTCACGATAAACCTTGACGAGTGCGTTGGTATATTCGTGATAGAGAACGGCGAAGAGATGGACATCAGAGAGTACATCCGAAGAATCGTTAAAGACATTTTCGGCAAGGAGATTGGGAATGACCTTCAACCATGACTTGATATTGTTTCTTGAAAAGGTACGCCGTGGAGAGTTCCCACAAGAGCAACCGTTTACGTTTTTTGCTTACTGGGCTTGGTGGGAAGGACTTGGAAGGCCGGACGATTATTACGGAACACCTATGCTTGTGTGTTGCTATGACAATAAGTGGCGTACTCCAAAAGAAATAAAAGAGATGGGATGGTGAGGCATGACATACGAACAAAAGGTTAAGTGGTTGGACACGATGGAGTCCGCATTGGTAAGAGCCGAAACGGCAAGGAAGGACATCGATCTGATACTCATGATGAGATTAGAAAGGGATAGGTTAGAAAGTGAGGTAAGAAATGAAACTGTTCAAAGACAGAAAGGGGAGTGAGGTTGTGGAAGAACCGAAAACGGAAGTCAAGGTGGTGGAAGCTCCGCTGACTATCGAGCGAGTGCTTGAGGCAACGAGGAGCGGAGAACTTGCGGCAGAAGATGGGTGCGCCCTTGTTTTTGCCGTAACCGACAAGGACGGCAACATTCAGATGGGCGGCAACGGCTCGACAGGCCATGTCATCGGAATCGCCGTGAACCTCATTCAGCAGACAGGCAGATTGCCGGAGAAGCAGAATGGCGAGTCGGAAGTCATTTGAGATGCGGCTGTTCCGTTGCCCATCTTGCGGCGAGACTATGTACGCCGCAAAAAAGAAGGGAAAGATGACAGGGGACGGACACGTTAAGACGATGTACTGCCCCTATTGTAAGGAACGGCGAGACTTCATCCAAGAGGGGAAAAAATGAGAATAGATTTCAACGAGGACAAGCACGAATACTCCGTGGGCGGCGTGGTGATTCCGAGCGTATCAGAGATTCTTGCACCCCTATCGGCAGACCGATACAAAGACATTAACCAATCCGTCCTCGCACAGGCGGCGGCAAGGGGAACGGCGGTGCATGAGGCGTGTGAGGCTATCGACTACGGCCTCGACCCGGAAGTAGATCCGAGCATCGAAGGATATGTCAGAGCGTACTTTGACTTTATCAGAGACTACACGCCCAAGTGGGAGAGTATAGAGCAGATAGTAGGATATGTCAGATATATAGGTGACAATCCGCTCTACGCCGGAACAGTAGACAGATACGGAAAGATTGACGGCAAGCCCTGTGTGGTGGACATCAAGACCTACGCCTCACTTTCCACGGATGCTTTCATCGGAGCAAGCTGTCAGACAATCCTCTACCGGGATGCCATCGAGGCAATGAAGGACATGGACGGAACGCCGGAGATGGTCAAGAGTGTGTGGCGTGTGAATGACGATTGGATGGGCAAGGATGTAGTCATCAGACGCTATGTCCTACATCTAAAGTCGGACGGAAGCTACCGCCTTGCATCCCTTGACAACTTCGACAAGGAGAGAGACTTCCGAAGCGGTTCGGTGGCGTGGTCATTAGTAAATCTTAAATATGATATTCAGAAAGCTTATAGAAAGAAGGGGAAGAAATGAACGAGAACATTGTGGTTTATGAACGAGCAGAACAGGCCGTGATTGAGGCCAAGAGGGGGAACTATTCTGTTACGCTTCCGGGCGGTGCGCCTGTCACGCTGAAGAGGGATGTGGACTTCGGTGTGATTCCCAAAACCAAACAGCCAAGCCTCTACAAGAGCGGCGCAGAAAAGGTCTGCATGGCCTATGGCCTCATGAAGCGGTTTACTGTGGAGTCGGCAATCGAACAGGGCGGTAAAGAACCGCTGTTCTTCTACCGGGTGCGGTGCGATTTATACAAGCTTGACCAAAACGGCGTGGAGCATATCGTCAGCAACGGACACGGAAGCGCAAACACTTCAGAGCGGCGCAATGGCTTCAGCACTCCGTTTGACTCTGCGAACAGTAGCTTGAAAATGGCTGAAAAGCGTTCGCTTGTGGCGGCTACGATTTCACTTGCTAATCTTTCAGACCTCTTCTCGCAAGATATGGAGAACGAAACATTTATGGCAAAGGCCAACGATCTGAAAGCAACGATGGACGAGAACAGCACCATTACCACGGCGCAGATGCGGAGAGTGTACGCCCTTGCGGCAGAGGCCGGGTTCAGCGGTGACGAGGCCAAGCAGAAAATCATCGCCGCCGGATTCTCGTCCACGAAAGACATCAAGCAGAAGGACTATGAACGAGTCTGTAATTTATTCAAGACAAATGAATAATATGCAAAGGAGATAAATATATGGCAGTAGCTGTCAAAGTAGGTGAAATCTATCCGGCGAAGACGCTGAAGAGCGGAATGGGCAAAAAGGGCGCATGGGCGTTGCTGAAGGTCAAGGCCGAGAAGGGCTACGATGAGATTGACATTTGGGCAACCAACGCCGCCGAACTGAAGAATCCACAGGCGGTGAAGGTAGTCGGAATCGAGTCGGCGCAGATTACCAATCAGCGGTCACAGGACGGCACGAAGTGGTACACGCACTACTCCGTTAATGCGAAACTGGAATCCATCGCCGGACATTCCGAGGGCGGCGAGTGGGTCACGCCGGAAGAAGACCTTGACGATATCTTCAAACTGTAGGTGAGAGATGGCAGAAGAGAAGAACAAAGGCGGCAGACCACCGCTCACGGCAGAAGAAAAGGCACTACGCCTTGCCGAGCGAGAGGAAGCGGCGGTTGCGGCAAACAGGGCAGAAAATGACCTCTTCATCGGTCATGCGTGGGCGGCACTCAGCCGCCCCCCTGTCAACCTAAACGATCCGGCAGATGTGGAACAGAGAGTAACGGAGTATGCTTTGTCTTGCAGAAACAGCGGCCTCAGACCGAATCCCCCTGCCCTTGCGGCATGGTTGGGCATCACATCCGATGACCTATCGACATGGCTAACAGGAGTTGGCTCAGAGGAACAGAAGAGGACGGCGGCACGAATCTACCAGTTTCTGCATCAAAGTTTCGCAGATACCGCCCTTGCCGGGAAGATACCTTCCGCAACTGTGGTCTTCCTCGCCAAAAACTGGTTCGGATATAGCGATGCGGTCAGACTCGAAACGGCAAGCACAGTAGACAGAAAGAAGTCACTTGACGAACTCGCCAAGGAAGCGGCGGCACTCCCGGACGGAGACATCATAGAAGCGAAAGTAAAGGATGTGAAAAAGAAATGAGCGATAGAAGAAAGCGTGATTTGAAACTTATCCTTGTTGGATTTATCGGCGGCTTTATCGGTTGCATTACATCTCAATTGCTTGTGGCGGTGTTCGGATGACGGAAGACTACAACTGCCCGGAATGCGAACTCAAGGACGAGTGCTTCTTCGAGTGGCTGAGGAGCAAGGCCGAGTGCTTGCCGCCATGTAGGCGAGGAGATTACAAGCCGCAAACAACCGGGCATGATAACAAATGTGAGAATGCCTCTGTAACGCACGGAAATGCCCCTTAAATCGATTCTGCGCCTTTTGTGGCACAATTACGCATTAAAGTGGCAAAACGGCAAAATTGGGCGAATAGCGGCCTTCTCGCAAACGTGAGGAATATCTTAGACAAATCGATAAATTGTCTATACAATTTTAAGCAAAAAAAAGAGGGGCTTTTGCCCCTCTTTACTTGTCACGCCACCAAACTTCAATGCCGGAATCCGTGTTCGCCATCTCTGCAATCAGATCCCCACGATAGTAAGAATACTTTCCGTATTCGTATTCAATGGTGCACTCGTATAAACTGATGATTGGCGTATCAACATTGCATTTACGCCTCTGCTTCTTGAAAAACTGCTCCGCTTCTACCTCGTCAAAGAAGTAGTAGTCTTCCGTTTCCCAATCCCATTCGCAATCGTCCTTGCCCCATTCTCCGGCATACAGGACTTGCGATGCCAACTCGACTTTGAATCCATCAAAAGTCTTCATGTTCTTTCTCCTTTCAGAAACCTACTTTGATTTTCCTTAATTCGTTCTTGCTGTTGGCGATTTCTCGCTTCGTGTAGTTGATATCGTATTCGTTGCCTCTCCAACTCCGGCTTGACTCTTTCGTGCCAAGGGCTAACAGCCTGTCCTTCCGCAGAAGCAGAACATTTAACCGCTTCTCAAGTTGGCTTAAGTATCCTTCGAGATACTCTATATCTTCCTGCTCCTGTGCTTCTCGCTCCGCTTCTTCCGCTCTTGCTATTGCCCTCTTCAGACAATCGCTCATGCCGTCTTCCTCTTCCTCTGATTCTTCCTCGACTTCTTCCGGCTCTTCCTCGACTTCCTCTTCCTCTTCCGCAACCGGGGCAGAAGGGGCTTCAATGCTTAAGTAGTTGACCATGTGCCGCAGTACCGCAATCTCAGCGATCCTTGCAACCTCTTCAAGGGTGATGGTTTCCGGCTCTTCGCTTCTGTCTAATTCCTCGACAGAAGGGGCAACCGCCTCAACCTCGACCACCTCTTCCGGCTCGTCCTTCCGCATCCGCAGAAGACTCATCAGCTTGTCAGCGGCCTTGCACCACCATGCCCAAAACATCTTCAACAGCTTCCACACACCACGCAGTACACACCATGCGCCGAGAAGCAGAAGGGTAAGAATGATAACTGTACTCATGTTGCCCCCCTTATTTCACGACTCTGCTAAATTCGTCAACGATGTGCTGTGCGATTTGGATTTCTGCGATTCTCTCGAAAAATTTCTTTGTAAGGTACGCATCCGGCTTGCACATCACGAAATGGTGATTCGCCCCATACTTGCTAAAGCTGTTCCGAACCTTGTGGTAATCGTACACCTCAACACACGCACAATCGCAGTCTTTATTAACATCCATGTAATACATCTTCCGACCGACCCGGATAATGATGTTCTGCGTTTTTCCGCACGGCATACTCGCAAGGGAAATCCCATAGGCAACACCGCCAGTATTGAGGGAAAACACCTCTTTTCTGTCAATCGTGAAAGTGGCGAGAAACGCCGCTTCGTCAACCTCTTCCATCTTAGAATCCAAACGATAGATGCGGTTGATGATTTCGAGCGCATCCTCGAATGTGTCGCAGATGTGCTGCTCAACGATCTGATTCTGCATAATCATATCGGCGTAGCTATACCGAGTGAGGCAGAACTGCCCATTCTCAAGCGTGGCGATCTGAGCCTTGAGGCCGTAGTTGTTTGCGAAATACTTTCTTTCCATTGTTCTTCTCCTTAAGTTTTATTTGCCCGGTTGGGCAGAAGGCCGCTTGCCGAGTTGAACGGCAACGCTTCCGACTTGCAGAAGCACCCCAACGGCTCAAGTGTTAGGCCTCTCTCTTAATCCATTCGTTGCGGTAGTAGTCGCAGACCGCAACTGGAGCAGACCCAGGTTTCGGAACGATTCCGTCAAAGTTGAATTCCGTAGGTTCGACATCCATACAATCATCCGCAGAATAGATGGACGGAACGTGCCAACCTTGCCAATTGTCCCAATACTCTTCGTGCTGCCGAGCAATTCTCATCGCCCCTTTTAATGTGTCGGCCTCACCATAGTGACAGAAGACATACTGACCGCCAATGACTTGATACTTTTTCATTTCTTCACCCCCTTATAAATCCAAAGGCCGGCAACGTGGTTGAAAGCGGAAAGGGCTTTCTGAATACCCTTGGGAACAGAACACATCGTGTTCGGTTTGATCTCGAAGCAAACACATTTCTTCTCGCACTCAATGTAAAATCTGTCGATATACATTAATGACTTCTTGCCGGAATCGCTTAATGCATAGTATGGAGTCTCTCCAATACTGGCAAGATATGCACATTCATGAATGATGCTTTCTGCGGCCTGATTTCCGAAACAAGTGGCGAAGCTTCGCCCTTCTGAATCGTAGAAATAGAACTTGTTCATTATTAATCTCCTCTCAATTAATACCCAAAGTGGACAAGCATTATCGTTCCGAACTTATGCTGATGAGCAACGAGCGCAAGCAGAAAACTGTAGAACAACTGCGCCCTTCTGTATTCTTTGATGGTTTCGGATTTCTCAACCCAGGCCATCACTTCCTCGATGGTAGCCATCTTGCAGATAGCTCCGTAGCAATCCGTGCGGCGATCCCATTCGTCATCCGCAGAATGCTCTGCCATGTTGTACAAATCGAAATCAATAGGCTTGGTGAAAACCTCGTTGAACCGCTTTCCGTCAACCATTTCGTCACCCATTTTGCACAGATCGAAATGTGCGATTTCATCGCCGAAGACAAGCGTATTGCCGGTGGGCGTTTCATACTCGACTCTCTGAATTGCTATCACTTTGCTTTCGTATCCCATGTCCTTAATCCTTTCTTATCTATAGGATGGGGAGTCCTTGTCAACCGCTTTCATAAGAGCTAAATGGAGTTTGTTATAAGCTTCCCTTTTGTCATCCGGCATATAGGACTCGTCCCATGCGGTAATGTAGTTTTGCAGAGGGAAGAGGGAATCCTCGTCCTCTCCGTTGTGGTCATAGAGGGACAAATCCTCATAGTCATTGTCCACAACGAGATAATGGGAATCATCGATATACATGGCGGCTATCCAAATGCCGCCGCCGGTGTACATTGTCTCTACTTTGCCGGTAATATCGACATCGACCACAGAAAGCAGAAATCTTCCGCTTGTGTTTTTCTTACCCTTCAGAACCTTCTTGACCTTATCGAACGAGTCGAAAAGTCCGTAGTCTTTTCCGTCTTTGGTGTCAATGACAGAAATCTTTTGAATCTTCATCTTGTTTCTCCTTTCGTTTAATTGGTCGGCCTTTGAGGCCGGAAGCCGTGAGCTTGTGAATGAGCAAGCACCGAAACTTATCAGTTTGGCATCGTTCTCCGATTCACGGCAGAAAGCGGTTTTTCACTTGGGGCCTGGTTCACAGATATTCCGCACGAAGCTCCTTTGACCAAACATCGACAATCTCTTTTAAGGCATCCACTTTCCAAGAACCATTTATAAAATCATAGTGGCTCTGATCTAAAATGAAGCCGAGCGATTCGGTGTAGTTTCCCCATTCACGAAGGTGGTCGGCATATGCCTCATATACTTCGTAGAAATATTTAGCCGATTCCTTTAGCGTATTCCTACGCATGAGTGCGTATACGCTGCGCTTGTTGACTCCGTTCGAGCATCCAATGCATTTTCTCTCACAGACGGAAGCCAAGGCGCAAGCAGAGCAAGGCAGAACACCGAAGCCGTCCCTTTTCTGCACGGCAGACCTTTTAGCCGTGACCTTTGCGTTTCCCAGTTTCATCTTTTAACTCCTCTCTTGATTTCTCCCCTCTGCGTTTTTCGTTCCGGCTTGGGACGGACATAGGCCGCATTAGAGATGCCCCAAAAGGGGCAGAAGGTTAGTGCTTGAAATAATACTCGCCATTCATTTCCATGTTGTTGCGGTCGAGGTCTTCGGCAATGTCATAAAGTACGATTGTAAGCCAGTACTGACGAACCATTACATCAAGCCATTCCCAATCATTAGAAAGCCAATGCTCGACAATTTCCGCACTCGCTTCTTCGCTTGTGCCGTGTACACCGCCATAGATATAGTGAGAAACTGCATCGTGTACCTCATCAAGGTGGGACAGAACGATTTTTTTCGCCGCTTCACTATCTCCGAAGGTGTAAGAACCACGTTCGCCGCCGGTAACGCAATTCGTGTCCCATAACGCCTCGCACATAAGGCATACCCATTCATCAATTGTCTCGTTTTTGAAATCGGCATAAAGGCCGAAGAAAAACTCATCGTTCTCATCCATCAATGTCTCGACATCGTGCCGGACATTTTCGTAATAACTGTAATTGAAATTCATTTTGCATCTCCTTTGCTTTTATTTGGTTTCCCATGACCGCCTAAAGGCGGTTTCGGTCTGTTACCGGCAGGCCATCATCAGATGGGGATCTTGTTTCAAATCGTCACATCATCGTATTCGCCTTCGGCGAATTCTTCCCAATCTTCATACTCAGCTTCTTCGCCGTTCTCCTTGCAATCTGCAAGGTATTCCGCAAACTGGTGCTTCGCTTCGGCTTCGGTGATGTAGGTGCAGCCATCATAGAAAAGGCGTTCCCCTTCATGCTCCTTTGCCGTCCAAAGATGCTCCGCATCTCTGTAGCCAAGCCATTCGGCATAGGTGTCATCATCGAACCAAAAGAAATCGTTCAATTCCGTTTCGCTTATCGGATCGCCATCCTCGCAATCTTCCAAGAGGAAGAGGATAGTTTCAAGCTCCGAATCGGTAAGCTCTGCGATTCTGTCGGCGGCTCCGCTCCAAGAATTGGTGCGAAGATAATTAACATCGGCTTCGTGATAGATTTTCATATTGCTCTCCTTTTCCGCTCCCATATATGATGGGCAGCCTTTCTTTTTCTGCCTTAATCCTATCATATAAGAGAGGGGAAGTCTAATATATATTTTGTTAGAATCCAGGCACACTATAAACCAAAATATATAAGACATCTGTCCGGCCTTGTGGTATGGTCTTTAATGGGGAAGGAGAGGAAAACGGCATGACTATAAACACAAGGGAAGACCTTACGAAGCTTATTAAGATTGAATGCATAAAAAACGGATTTACCATTGACGAAATAGGGCGCATCATGGGAATGTCTTCGGGGAATATACACCGAAGCGTGGGGCATAGTGATATGAGGCTCTCAACGCTTCAAGCAATAGCGGAAGCAATGGGCAGCGTACTAGATATAACATTCTCACCAAAACAAACCAACATATAATTATCTGTGCATATGTATATGAAACCCAGGCTCTCATATACTGCCGGCTATAATATATTGGCGTATATGATGCCATACACAAACGATTATACTCTGCATCCATCCGCTATATCTTATATATTCATAATATATAGGTTATATATGCCAAGCGGATAGATATATAATTGAAAGCATATAGATTAATAAATAGGAGATTATATAAAGGAGTAACCGGCTCTCATGTATTTGTTATAGTCTGAGCCTATAACCGCTATAGGCAGAGCCTATAACAAAAAGCAGTTTTTCTGTTGCGTTTTAGAATTGTTTAACAATTTGACAAGCGCATTTTTTGAATTGTATGGGTATGGGGCTACAATTCCAGGCATCCGCTTGAATTGTATACACAATAGCGTTGCAATTATGCGTTAAATAATATATTTAATGCAATAATACGCCGCACCATCTGCCCTATAACTTCCATGTTATACCATCCCCGGGGGTATTGACAAAATGTTATAACCCGGGCGAATTACCCCCTCTCATAGCCGGAAACAAACTTTGAACCATATCCCCCTGTGGAGTAGTAGTTGTCCTTGTGGATATATTAACGGCAAAATGAAGTGGAATAATAAATTTCCGTTTATATGGGCTTGACAAAGTATAAGCCATGTGTTATAGATAGGGTGTTCTCAATGCATTCCCCCTAATGCTTTTAGAGCGAGGCCGCAACCGTAAAAGGTATGCGGCTTTTTCACTAATTTACACTATTGGGGGAAATCAGTTTACAGATTTGGGGGAGAGGGGTATTGGACGAGAGAGTAAAGGAAGTATACAGTAAGTTTATAAAGAACAGGATGTGGGGCAAGGCGTATGATGTGTTGGAAGCGTCATATGCTGATGATCCCAAAGACACCTATCCGTTATTGGAGTCATATCGGAATGGGTTAGCGAGGCTTGCGAAGATAAGGGCGAAGACCGGGGAAGGGGAAGATGTGATGCCGTTGTTGAGAGCGGCGTATTTCCTGTCGGCGAAGGAGAAGTTTGATGACTTTATCATCGCTATGGAATGGGACAGAGAACCCCACGCCCGGTTTTACCTGCCTCGAAGGAAGCAGTTGTTGCGGATTGTGAAACAACTACAGAGGCTTGCTGACGATGAGATAGATATGTTGTGCATCAGTATGCCGCCGGGTGTTGGTAAGGCCTTGGCGAACGATACGCCCATCTTAACTCGCAACGGATGGAAAAACCACGGCGATTTAGTTGTGGGAGATGAGGTAATAGGGCTTGATGGGAAATTCAAGCGTGTTACTCATGTCCATCCGAAGTGTATGTTGGATAGGCTTGTTGAGTTTAGCAACGGAGAGAAGATCCAATGCCATGAGCGGCACGAATGGATGACATACGAAAGAGGTGCGAGAATGTATGTCACCATCGAAACGAAGGAATACGAAAAGCGTAAATTAGAAACTGGTGGTGAACGTGGAAAACGTGGGCATCGGTATTCTTACCAACTGCCGCCGAGATGCGTTGTCGGAGAAGAGAAGGAACTATTCTCTCCGTATCTGCTTGGTGTGTGGTTGGGGGATGGTAGTAACACGCAACCAAGAATCACCAATCATATTGATGACTACGCAATTATAGAGAAAATACACGAATGTGGATATACTGAAACGCATATATATGAACAGGAAAGACAACCGGGGACTAAGTGGTATGTTTTCGACATCCGCAAGGAACTCAGACGGTTCAATATGTGCGCATCTCATTATAGGACGGAGAAGCATATCCCGGAAGAATATCTCACGGCGAGTATTGAACAGCGGCTTGAACTTTTAGCCGGGTTGATAGATACTGACGGAACGAGGGCCGGTCGCAAGTATCAGTTCGCAACTTGCGATGTTGAACTCCGTGATACATTTGTGGAATTGGTTTCCTCATTTGGATGGAGAGCGTCCGTTGCCGTGCATAAACCAATTGTATCTTCGAGCGGTATTGAAGGCCGTTTAGATACTTATGTTATCGGTTTCACGCCGGATAGATTCATCCCTTGTGCGCTTGAACGGAAGAGAAATACTGAAATCAGTAAGCAGAGAGCCATTGGGATGGTGAGCATAACTAAAGTTGAGCCGAAAGAGGGAAATTGCATTACCGTTGAGGGCGATGGAATGTACCTTGCCGGACGGACAATGATTCCAACCCATAACACCACTATAGCGCAGTTCTTCATGGATTTCTTGGCAGGGCGTGACCCTTTGAGGGGAATGCTTGTTTCATCACACAATAGTAGCTTCTTGCGAGGGATGTATGAGGAAACTTGTAGGCATTTGGATGCATATGGTGAGTATAACTGGAGTGAGATATTCCCACAGCACAGCATCGTCAAGACCAACGCCCTTGACTTAAAGATAGATGTAGACAAGCCTCAGAGGTTCAGCACGTTCCAGTTTCGGTCTATACAGGGCGGCAACGCCGGGTTAGCGAGAGCCGTGCAACTGTTGTACATGGACGATATCATTGAGGGCATTGAAGAGGCCATGAGCGAGGAGCGGTTGGAAGCGAAGTGGTCTAAGGTGCGTACAGACCTATTGCAGAGAATGCAGGGCGGCTTCGGAAAGGGTGGATGCAAGATATTGTGCATTGCTACCCGGTGGAGTGTGCGAGATCCGATTGGGCGATTTGAGCAAAACTACGGAGACAATCCGAGGGCTGTGTTTGTTACCGTTCCGGCGTTGGATGAAAACGGCGAATCCAACTTTGATTACGGCGGCGATATTGGCTACTCAACTGAGTACTACAATAAATTAAAGGAACTTATGGATGAAGCCTCGTTCCTCGCCTTGTACATGAACACGCCTGTAGAGAGAAGCGGTCTGTTATATCAGACAGACGAACTTCAGCGGTTTTGGGATCTCCCTGCGGAAGACCCGGATGCCACTTGGGCGGTGTGCGATACTAAGAACAAGGGCGATGACTACTTCTGTATGCCTATAGCTTATCAGTATGGGGATAAGTTTTATATCTGCCATATTGTCTGTGATAATAAAACCCCGGAGATAGTCGAGCCTCGCTTGGTGGACGCCTTGAACAAGTATGCCGTGAAAATGGCAAGGTTTGAAAGCAACAGCGCAGGTGGGCGAATCGCCGAGAATGTACAGAATAAGATAAATGAACTTGGCGGCATCACGAAAATCACCACGAAATACTCTACTGCGAATAAGGATACACGCATAATAGTTGATAGTGCCTTTGTAAAAGAGCATTTCCTTTTCCTTGCCCCGGACAAGTACGATTCCGAGTACAGGACGGCTATGAATATGCTTGCATCTTATTCTATGGTAGGGAAAAATCGCCACGATGATGTGCCGGACGCTATGAGTATGCTTGCTGACTTCGTACAGGCGAAGGTCTTACGCAACACGGCTGTTGTGATGAAGCGTCCATTCTGACAATTTCAGCTCGTTTTTGTTAAATTGTCAGACAACTCACTTGACAAAACGGAAGTTTTGTGATATTTTATATAATACAGAGGGAGTAGTTTCTAAGGGAAACTGCGCCCTCTTGTTATGAGGGGAAAAAACAGGAGCATATATGGCAGATTCTGAACTTAATGAAATGAATACCCCACCGCTTGCGCCGGAAGCACCGAGCAATCCGCTCCTGTTTGGGCGCAGAGATATCTATACAACTGTAGACGAGATCACGGAAGACAATGTTATCGATGAGGTCAATTCCGCACTTACCTACCATATATTGAATGTACAGGACGAGGACTACCTTTACTGGTATAGGCGTGGTTTTCAGCCTGTGCTGAACAGGACTAAGACCTACAACGATTTCGTTAATAATAAGATTGTTGTCAATATAAGTGAGCAGATTACCACGTTTAAGAGCGGCTATCTGCTCCAAGAACCTTGCAGTTATGTTAGCCGCAAGGCCGGAAAGAAGGGCAAGGTTGACAAGCTGAACGAGTATCTGCACAGAAGCGGCAAGCAGACGGCAGACAATCAGCTTGCGGATTGGTTTCATATGGTTGGCAAGGCGGCTCTGTATGTTGAGCCGAGGAGCGATAAGGATATTCCGCTGAAAGCCTATGCTCTTGACCCTCGTTCTGCCTTTGTTGTGTATAGTCTTCGCCCCGGAAACAAGCCTGTTTTTGCGGTAAACATCGTTCTCAGCGATTACAAATCTCTGATTGATGTTTACACCGCCGACAGAGTGTTCCGATTAGAGGGCGGCGCATCACAGGCGAAGACTTCCGATTGGAAGAATTACTGCACACAGGCCACCACTCTTCTGAAAACGGAAGCCAACACGCTTGGTCATATTCCCATTATCGAATATAGATACAATTCGGTAAATATGGGCGCATATGAGGCCGTTCTTCCGTTACTGGATGCCATTTCAGACATTCAGAGCAATAGAGCAGACGGCGTGGCGCAGTTCATCCAATCTATCATCGTGGCGGTCAACTGCCAGTTTGAGGAAGGAACTACCGCCAATAAGATTAAGGAAGCCGGAATGATTGCTCTGTCCTCGATTGGGGAGAACAAAGCCGACTTCAAGGTACTGTCTGAGGAACTTAACCAAGAGCAGACGCAGACGCTCGTTGACAATCTGTATGACGAGGTAATGCAGATTTGCGCCATGCCTACTTCCACCACTCACGGCAGAGGCACATACGATTCAACCGGGCAAGCGGCAATTTTCAATAATGGATGGGAGCAAGCCGCATCTGCCGCCCGGAATACCGAAGACCTCTTCAAGGAGAGCAATGCCTACTTTGATGAGATCCTTGTTGATGTCCTCAAGCGGAACAGCATCCTCGACATCAAGCCCATCGACTTTGAACTGAACTTTGTCCGTAATGAAACTGCGAACGTGCAGAGCAAGGCACAGGCGGCGCAGACGATGTTGGCGATGGGTATGCACCCGGAACTGGCATTCAAGAAGAGCGGCCTGTCGAGTGACCCTGTTGCGGATGTCAAGCTGAGCGAAAAGTACCTCAAGCTTATTTGGGGTGACCCGGACGAGGCCATCAAAGCCGAAGAAGCCGGAAACGGACAGGGAGAGGCCATCGTAATTGAAGAGGACAACAATAACGGAGAGAACGCAGAGGGGAACGCTTAATGGTCTACTACCTTAAAAATGTCATATATTTCCCATCCTTTAACATCGTTGGCGGTGTGGAGACATTCTGCTATGAAATGGCGTTGAAGTTTGGGAAAGACTATGACATCACGGTCTGCTACATCAACGGCGATCCACAGCAGATGGCGAAAATCGCCAAGGTGTGCCGGGTTGTGCGGATAACCCCTGCTGACAAGATAGTCTGCGATGTGTTCATATTTGGATGGGGGTGGGATATTCTCCACAATGTCAAGGCCGAGAAGTACATTCAGACCTACCATGCAGATTACATCAACCGCCACCTCAACCCCTGCCAAGAGCCTTGCATCACGCATCGGTTTGGAGTTTCCGAAAACACAACCAACGGAATCCGGGAACACTATGAATGGGCGAAGAACATCGAAACGATGTACAACCCCTACACCCCCAAGAAGACCAAGAAGGTATTGCACCTTGTATCAGCTACCCGGCTATCCCCGGAAAAAGGCTATGACCGCATGACAAAGCTGTGCGAGGCGTTTGACAAAGAGGGAGTGCCGTTCACATGGTTGGTATTTACCGACCAACCGAAGATGCCTGTTCATCCGAAGATGGCGGTGCTTCCGGCAGATGTGGAAGGGATTTTGGACTACATCGCCGATGCGGACTACCTCGTCCAGTTAAGCGATACCGAGGGCTATAGCTACAGTATCGTTGAGAGTCTGAGCGTGGGAACGCCTGTCATCGCCACGGACTTTGCGGTAGCGAGGGAGCAGGGCATTGAGGACGGCAAGACCGGGTGGATACTGCCGATGGATATGTCCGAAATCCCGGTCAAGAAAATCGTCAAGGGCATTCCGAAATTCAAATGGACTCCCCCGGAATCCCACTACGAAAAGGTGCTGTCGAAGGGGAAATCAACTTGGGAAGACGATTTGAAGAAAATCGTGAAACTGGAAGCGTTGATTCCGTTCATCGACCTCAAGTGCGATTGCAAGCGCAATCAGCATGATGTTTGGGAAGCGACCTACGAAAGGGGGTTAGAACTGGCAAACAAGAACATTGCCAAGATACTCGATGAGTCTGATGCCGTTTGACGAACTGAATACGCTGAAGGATAGCATCGGCATCCACTTTGAAGACGGAAAGATCCGCTCGAAACAGGATTGCGAAGACATCATCGATGAGATGCTCGACCTCTTCCTCTTGGCCTACGCCAACGGACAGGAGCAGACCAACGAGGAGTTATCGTCCAACATTACCTCTTCATTGGACGAAGTCATGGATGTGGTGGACAAAAAGATAGAGGGCAAGACTTGGCGAGACAGGGTTTGGCAACACTTCGAGGATGGTGGTACAGAGGCAGACATCGTAAGGATCATCGAAACGGAAGCCCACAGAGACTCGAACGAAGCGGCCTACACCACGGCAACCAAGGCCGGAGCGAAGACGAAGACATGGCATTGCATGATGCTTCCGACAAGCCGGGATTCGCACATCTTTCTTGATGGCGTTTCCTCTCCGATTGACGGATACTTCTACTCCATCAACGGCGGTCAGACGCAGTTCCCCGGTGAATGGGGGATAGCGGAAGAAGACGTGGGATGCCTCTGTTGGTGTACTTATAGTAAGTGATGGTATTACACCATTCACATATATGCCGAGGGAAGTTCCCCGGCAACCGCAACCCGGTATGCGGAATATAAAAGGCCGGGGGACGAAATAGTTGCGGTAGGGAAATCGCAATACAAAAATCGCATCGGTCAAGAAAAGACCTAAAAACGGAAATCATAGGCAGGGAAGCCTCTAATCGCAAAGGAGAACAATATGGCAGAGATTGACGAAGCAAAGGCCGTCAGCAAAGAACCCACGCCGCCAGTTGTTGAGCCGCCCAAGGCCGACAGCAAAACGGAATCCGATGAAGTAGTCCGGCTCAAGGCCGCACTCTCCAAGGCGAACAGCGAAGCCGCAGAATTCAAACGTGCGCTTCGTGAACGGCAGACAGAACAGGAACGCAGGGAAGCTGAACTCGCTGAACAGCGAAAAGCCGAACTGGACGAACTGAATGCCTTACGCACAGAGAAACGAATCAGCACACACAAAGCGAAGCTGATGGAAGCCGGAATTGACGGCGAAACCGCCAATCTTATGGCAGTATCGCTCCCGGATGGGGTAAAGGATGAATTCTTTGCCGCCATCAAGACCTTTAACGAGAATCAGCGCAAAGCACTCGATGTCTCTGCGCTCAACAAACAGCCCGGACTTTCGGTTGGAATGCCCCCTTCCGGGGCGGCGAAGTCCGAATTGGACAAGCAACTGGACAAGATTTTTGGGCTGTGACCAAAAATTATAAGTGAGGAAAGAAATCAATGGCAACTACCAATCCGATGCCTGTCAGCAACTCTCTGACGCTTGCCGACAAGTGTATTCCGAGACTCGATGCCGTCTACAAAAGAGAATCCCTGTCTTCCGTACTGGATACCGGGAGCGTAGAGTGGACTGGCGTTGATACCATCAAGTACTACAAATTCAGCACCCTTGGCATGGCTGACTATAGCCGTGGCGGCGGCTATGTAGCCGGAAATTCGAGCGGCTCTTGGGAGAGCAAACAGCTTACGCAGGATCGTGGACGTTCGTACCTGCTTGACGCTAAACGCACAGCTTAACTTCGTAACTGATGGCGTCATTAAACCCCGGAATTAAGCGGGAAGGCTAAACCGAAAGGCAAGCTAATCCGAACCGAAGGACTTGAGAATCAAGGACAGGGGCAACGCATAGTGGGTGAAAAGATATAATCCCACCACGAGGCCGGGGCATCCCAAAAGGATGAAAAGATATGCTGAACACATGGGAAACCATGTGAAGCAGAGGACAAAAAGCCTTTGCGATAACAAATTGGTTGATAACGAAGAGAGCATGAATATGCTTGTAGCTTCACAGATTTCCGAGACTGCCCGGACGCAGGTCATCCCGGAACTGGATGCTTACACGTTCGCTAAGTTAGCCGGAACTGCTAACATCCTGTCCGGCACGGCGGCAACCATCGTCCCCGGCACTACCGATGTCCCGGCTCTGATTTCTGCCGCTGAAGCGGAAATGGATGACAACGAAGTCCCTTATGAAGGCCGTATCCTGTTCGTCAGCCCTACTTGCTACAATGCGCTGAAGCAGAAGATTGAACGCCGCATCATCAACTCCGAGAACAATGTCAACTACAATGTTGAGTACCTTGATGATATGCGGATTATCCGTGTTCCTTCTGCCCGGTTTAATACGCAGATCACGCTTGCTCAGCCGACCTCTGCGAGTGGCGCAGGTGGCTATAGCCTGTCCGGCAACGCCATCAACTTCATGATTGTCCATCCGAGTGCGGTTATCAAAGTCATGAAGTGGCAGGATGTGCGTCTGTTCACCCCGGCGCAGGTGCCGTATGCGAACGGCTATGTGGCTAACTTCCGTTATGTCCACGATACGTTCGTCTTTGACAACAAGGTCAAGGGCATCTATCTCCACGCCGGACTTACTGTTTCCGGCTAATAACTACTGAAGCGAGGGCAGATACATGATGAGCGAAGGACAGAAAATTGTATATACGCAGACTCTGTGCGGCAATGACCCGGAAGCTACCGATGAGTTAATCGGCGTGTATCTGTCGGATGCAGAGGACAAGATTTTGGGGCGGTTGTATCGAGCATACGGCGGCGAATACCCGGAAGGTACAACCGTCCCCCCTCAGTACTGCGGTCTGCAATGTAGGCTTGCGATGAGAGCCTTCGTTAGAAGAGGCGGCGAGGCTGAAATTTCCCATGCAGAGAACGGAGTCAGCCGCATTTATGGTAGCGTCAATGACGAAGACCTTCTGATGGAAGTCATGCCCTATGCGAGGATGTATTGATGCGGAATCTTGAGCGCAACAAAAAGGAAATCGCCTACATCCTCTACGATGGCTACACCGAGGTTGTGGATGGCAACGGCTACTACACAGGCGAGAAGACTCCGAGTTACTCCGACCCGGTTTACATCCGAGCGTCCGTTTCCGCTTCGAGGGGAACGGCAGAGGTTGACCTTTTTGGCATCAATGTGCCGTACACCAACACGGTGATTGTGGACGATATGGATTGCCCTGTGGATGAGAACAGCCTTTTTTACATCGACAGCAAGCCCTATGCGGTGCTGTTGGTAGCCAAGTCACTCAACCACATTTCCTACGCCGTGCGGAAGCTAAACGAGAACGAGGCACTCCAGTACCCGGTTGTGAGCGCATAAGATGGAAATCAACATCAACATCTTCGACCCGGCAAGCATCAAAGAAGCTAAGAAAAAGCTTGGTGCTTACAAGCGGAAGATAAACAATCGAACGGAAAAGCTTGCCAAGGCACTCACAGATTTCGGTGCGGCCTACGCAAGGGATTACTTCGATACTGTTGTCTATGACATCGACTACTACGATGGAGAACCGCTTGAGGTAACGAACATCTATGTTACTACAGAGGGCGGTAAGGGCGATGACGGAGTAGTGCGGTACACCATCAATGCGATGGGAACGGCGATTGCGTTTATCGAGTTTGGCGCAGGGGTGCATTTCAATGGCGGTGGCGATCCGTACCACGAAACAAGGCCGGAAGGTATCGTTGGGATAGGTGAGTACGGGCAGCACCGAGGCCGTAAGCAGAGTTGGTCTTACAAAGGTGCTGATGGTCAAAGCCGAAGAACAAGCGGTACGCCGGAACAGCCGGGAATGTGGCTTTCTGCACAGGAGATGCGGCGCAAACTGGAAGAATTGGCAAAAGAGGTGTTTACAAAGTGATAGATGTGGAAAACTATGTTTATAGCTATGTGCGCTCAGATATTCTTGCCGCATTTACCAATGTGGATTGTTCGTCCGAGTATACCGAGAATCCGGCCTCTTTCCCTCATGTTTGTATCGAGATGTCCGACAACACCACCCACGCCGCCTCTATGACCGCCGAATGCCGGGAATTCGCCGCCGAACAGACCTTCACGGTCAACATTTTTACAGTTTCTCAGACCCGGAAGAGCGATGCGAAAGAAATCGCCGCCGTGGTCGATAAATCGCTGTCTGAGTTGGGCTTTCGCAGGGCGATGTACCTTCGGACTCCCAACGTAGACCGCAATATCTACAGACTCACGCTTCGTTATAGCGGCATTGTTTCCGTTGGGTATGACGGTGCGGAGAATCATTTCAACATTACCTCAAGGTAAGGAGATTTAATCAAATGGCACTTGAAATCACGACAGTTGGTGCGAAAGTTGTTTACGCTTGGGAAACTACTGCCGGGACTCGTCCGACCACAGGCTACACGGAACTGCCTAATGTAAACGAAGCCCCGGAGTTCGACCTTTCGCTTGAAACGATTGACGCATCCGATATCACGGACACTATCACTCGTTATGTCCCCGGCAGACAGGATCCGGGCGGTGATGCGGCCTACACGCTGAATCACACGAACGCTGTTATCACGGCGTGGAGCGGCCTTGTTACCACGGCGGCTACGAAGTACGCTACTGGTCTGCGTCTGTGGTGGGCTTATGTTTTCCCGGATGCGTCCAATGCTTTCTTTTGGGCAGGGCGGCCTGTTGCCCTTGGCTCGTCCGGCATCTCTCAGAACGAACTGAGTACCATTCCGGCTCATTGCGCTGTCAATGAGATTCATGGTTGGGATACGAAGCCCACCATTACCACGGCCTAACATCCGTATGCGAGGGGTGAGGTGCGCCCTTACCCCTCTTTTTTAAGAGAAGGGAGAAAAAATAATGGCAGAGGATAAGGCAAGAAAGACCATCACGTTTACTGTAGACGGCGTTGACTACACGCTTGAGTACACGCCTCGTTCGCTTCGGAAGATGGAACAGGAAGGGTTCGACTTTACCAATATGGAACACATGGTTCTGAATGTTCCGTATGAACTGTTCCGGGGGGCGTTTATCGCACGGCACAACTACGTTCCGAAGGAAGAGCGTGACCGCCTGTACGATTTGCTTGTCAATGATAACGAAGAGGGGCAGAGCCTGTTGGATTGCCTGTCTGAAATGCTCAAGGATGAAATTGAGTATATAACGAGCAAACCGAAGGGAAACGTGACTTGGGTGATGCGGTAGCACCATCACCCTACTACCAAGGCAAAGAAGAAGAAACCCGGACATTAGGTGAATTCATCGGCGAATTGTGCGCCTACTACATGGCAATCGGTATGCCGAGGGATGAATTCTACGATACTGACGAGCGGTTCTCCTACGATGATTTTGAAAAGGCGTGGGAGTGTAAAGAGATTTACCGCAATCAGACGCTACACCTAATGGGCGCATACAACACAGATGCCTTTGGGACGGTCTTGTCCAACGCTTTCGCTAAGAAAGGTTCAAAGGGAAAGAAATATATGGAATATCCTATTCCCACTACCGAAACTGAGCGCAAGGCTGAAAAACAGAGAAAGATACTTCATACATTGAAGTTTGTAAGAGAGAGGAAGAGAGGTAATGGCGATGGCTGAAGTTGACAACTTAACTGTAACAGTAGAAGCGTCAGCGGAAAAGGCTATCGCCGCTCTTAATGAGGCAAGCAAAACATTCGATGCTGTTAGCAAGGCATCGGATAAGGCAAGCAAGAGCGTAAAAAGTTCCGCTGAGAAGCAAACAGATGCGTTCAAGAAACTGAACGATCAGTTGAAAAAGCTTCAAGCCAAAAAAGTCAAAATGGACTTTTTTGGTGTAGACCAAAACTCTATGCAATATCAAAGCACCCTCTATGATATTGCTGAAACAGAGAAACAGCTTGGCGTTGATTCCGGCATTGCGGCAAAGCAGAACGCAAGCCTTATGCAATCCGTTGCGAAGGCAGGTACTGCGGCTAAACAGGCCGCATCAAAGTTTAAGGGTTTCATAAAATCCATTGGACGCATTGCCATGTATCGTGCGATCCGCACGGCATTAAAAAACATAACCTCTGCGCTAAAAGAGGGCTTGTCGAATCTGTACACATATAGTCAGCAGTTCGGCACGGAATTCGCTCCGGCGGTGGACAATCTCAAGAATCATATTCTGATGCTGAAGAACTCCATTGCCACGGCTCTGCGACCTGTGTTAGAGGCGTTGATGCCTGTAGTGGTGCAGTTGGTGGATTGGTTTAGCAAGCTTGCGGACTTTATCGCACAAGTGCTGTCTGTTGTATTCGGTAAGACGGACGAGAACGGACGATACACCAAGGCCGTGTTGGGCGATTTGCAAGAGTCGAACGAGGAAGCGAAAGAACTGAAACGCTCCCTCTTGGGCTTCGATGAAATCAACCGCTTAGACGGAGACAACGGCGGCAAAAAAGACAACACAGCCATGACCACGATGTTTGAACAGGCCGAAGTAAGCGAAAAGGCCAAGGGCATTGCGGAGTGGATTAAGAAAGCGGTTGATTGGCTGAAGGGGCTACCTTGGGACAAGATACTTCCAGTTGTTGCCACGCTTGGCGGTCTGCTTGCCGCATCGAATCTTCCGGGCGTGAAAGGCATTCTGAAAGCGGTTGGCGCATTCACCAAAGCGCATCCTATCCTCGCAGGGATTATTGCTCTGCTTGCGGTAGCGGCCTTGTGGGGAGACAAGATAGGGAACTGGCTCGAAGGGGTTCGTGTAAAAGTCGAAGATTTCTTCGACAATCTGAACAGTTTCGGAAGCTACACGCTCCGTTCGATCATCAACCTCGTTAAAAATATCCTGTCAACGGTAATAGATGTAGTCGGCACAATCTTCCGGCTCATCTACAAGCTGACCCACGGCGATATGGAAGGTGCGTTACAAGACCTCGTTCACCTACTGGCGGTCATCATCACAGGAATTGTAAACTTCATCATTGATGTGGTTAACATTATCCTTGGCTTGGTTTCCGACCTCATTAACGGCATTGTGAAACTTGGCGTGTGGATGTGGAACGAAGGGCTTCAGCCAGTTCTGAACACCATAGTGAAGTTCGCATGGAACAACGTGATTGTCCCTATTCAGAACGGCCTTGTTGATTTGCTTGTCGGATTTCTCCGCATGATAAAAGATACTTGGAACAGTATCGCAGACTTCCTAAACGATAAGCTGAACTGGGTGATTAACAAGCTAAATAGTGCGATTGCGTGGATTAACGATATTCTTGGATGGAATATCCCCACCATTCCGCTTGATGTAATTCCACATATCACAGACGAGAACATAGAGAACATCGAGAACACCAAGTTCAAGCCGATTACAGAGGATGTCATCCCGAAGATTAAACAGCCCGACCCCATCGATCTGACCATCAAGGGGCGGTTGGATGCATCCGATGTCGAGAAGAAACTGAACAAGCTGTTTGGAACGCTGAAGCAGAATGTTTCCACGGCATCTGCCGCTATGACCTCTGTCATGACAGGGCAGAATGTAAAGAACACTCCGAATGTACAGTTTGCCCAGTTCGCTTCCGGCGGCTTCCCGGATGCCGGGTCTATGTTTATCGCAGGTGAGCGAGGGGCATCGCCGGAACTTGTCGGCACGTTCGGTGGGCGCACAGGCGTTATGAATAGTGAACAGCTTAGTGCGGCCTTGTACAACGCATTTACTGCGGCGTTAGCGGCGAATCCGCAGGGCGGTGACATCTATTTGGACGGCGAGGTCATTTATCGGAATACCGTGCGGCGCAACAACAATGTAGTCCGTGCGACAGGGCGTTCGGCCTTGCTGACTTGAGGAGATAGTTATGGCAACTGTGACTACAGAACTGGTGGTGACGAAGGGCAACAATAATACTGTTACCCTTCCCTATCCACAGGAATACACGCCGGACATCTACGATGTCGATGCGGCAACCACAGGGCGCAACGCCGCCGGAACGATGATAAGGGACAGGGTGGCGGTCAAGCGGAAGTTCAACTGCAAATGGGCGGCTCTGACGCAGAGCCAGTTGACCACCATCCTCAACGCAACCGAGGAAGCGAGTTTCCGGCTAACCGTTGTCGATCCGAAGAGCGCAACGAGGCAGACCTACTGGGTTTATGTCGGTGACCGCTCCATGCCTGTTTATTGGTATCCGTCATCGGATACTACTTCATGGATGTACGCAAGTCTCTCGATGAACTTTATCGAGATGTGAGAAAGGGAATCTGATGCGGACTACATCTGCGGACTACAAAAGTGCGATATACGCCACGGAGCGAGAGTGCCGTGGTTATATCAAATTCAATAATGATGCCACAAAGCTGATTCGTGGGTGTGATGGGCTTGTCTCCATCACGCTCCACGAACAGCTTGCTGACGAGGAACGCCCCATGTTTGGTGGGGCTTGTTCTCGTTATGTAGAGGTGGAATTCTTTAATAGCGGACTCCCTGCCGGAGTCTCGCTTGCTAACTCATATATAGATACATATATGGGCGTAGTGACCAAGGATACTGGTACTGCCCCTGTGGACAGTATCGAAAACGATACCGCCACAGTTGAGTACATTTGGAACGGACGCTTCTACATTTCTGAAATCGACCGGGCGAAGTTATCCACCAAGGTGGTGGCATACGATGAGTTCGCCAAGCTGAACAAGGATTATGTGCCTACAGTTACCGCAAGCGGTAGCGGCTATTCGGTTGACGATATCGCCGAGGATATTCTCACACAGGCCGGATTCGTTTCCACCTCTGTTTCTCTGACAGGCTATGTAGACGAACTGTACGAAGGAACGTGCCGTCAGATGCTCTCTTGGGTTTGGGGGACTAACTCTCTTGGTTGCAACCTCAAGATGTCGAGAACTGCGCCCACAAGCATCACGGCAATAACCTTGGATGGCGCATGGTCTGACAAGGACAACGCAGAGAACGCCGTAACGGACAACGAAATCTACTTGGGCGGTCTTGGTGATGGAGATCCGTTTACAGTTAGTTCCGTTACCACAGGCACGGAGAACAACCCCATTACTGCCGGAAGCGGAACTGGCCTTGTCGGCGAAAATCCCTACCTTACTTCCGCAAACGCCAGTACGATTTTAACGAATGTCGGCGGTATTACATTTAAGCCGATGACCATTGAATTCCGAGGCAATCCGGCTATCGATACAGGCGATGTTCTTAAGGTGACTTCGGACGGCAACACCGCTTATTGCTATGTGCAAAAGATGACCACCACCTTTAACGGCGGCATCAAGCAGACGATTGAGTGCTACGGCGATTCCGAATTCTACTACACCACCGAATTCAATCCCACCGCCACGCACATCAAGGCGGCTGTCTCCAGTATGGCACAGGAGATTCAGCACGATATAGAAACCGCCGACAACGGAGTCATTACGAAAATCTTAGACGCTGACGGATCTTGGAAAGAACTGGTCATCGCCAACAACCAAGACCTCGACTCTGCGACTTCCGTTTGGCGGTGGAACATCAACGGCCTTGCTCACTCGACTTCCTATTCCGGCGGCACTTACAACTTTGCCGTTGACATGAATGGGCGCATCATCGCCAATGTCATTCAGACCGGGATTCTGCAAGACGCAAATGGGGATAATAGTTGGAATTTGGATACTGGCGCACTCACAATCACAAATGGAAGCATCAATATAACCACCTCAAACAAAGATGTTGACTCGATTTCGCTGAATTATAGCACATATAGCGATGACATTTCTCCTTATTCTGTAAAGTTAACTGATACCGATCCATCTATAAATCAGAGGACGGTAGTTAACGCAACTGGCATCAAAGGATATCGTGGCGGTAACTGGACAACTCCGGCGAACACATCCATGTTATTGAGCGCAAGCGGTGGCCTTGAACTTGGTGGGAACGGCTCGAACGGAACATTCAATCTCAAGAATTCCACAGGCGATACGGTTGCGTTTTGGAGTGGGTCAACAGAGCGGTTGAAGTTGACCGACGTAGACGGAAATGGCGGTAGCCTCTCTCTTGGTGGGGAAAGCCTATATTTTACGAATTCATCGAATAGCTCACTTCTTA
>Ga0265300_10001117_pt1 | contig 26234 bp, 24 predicted proteins | sample AusTroGonzalo_MG_FD_193482 | JGI IMG/M metagenome (GOLD analysis project Ga0265300, IMG submission 193482) | Bovine rumen microbial communities from tropical cattle in Woodstock, Queensland, Australia - Gonzalo_03 | ecosystem: Host-associated > Mammals > Digestive system > Stomach > Rumen ...
GAAGACACCGCACAACGTCATCGACATTATGGAGGAGCAGAAAAGCATCACCCAGATGGGCGGCACCATGCGCTTGGGAGCCTACGACTGCGAACTCAAAGAAGGCAGCAGAGTCTACCAGGCCTATTTTGGAGGCGATAAGGGAAAACCCAAGGGCGGAAAGCCCACCATCAGCGAGAGACACAGACATCGTTACGAGTTCAACAATACCTTCACCAACGAGTACGAAACGAAAGGCATGAAGTGCGTCGGTATCAATCCCGCCGCCAACCTCGTCGAAATTGTCGAAATACCCGAGAAGCGCTGGTACATCGGCACTCAGTTCCATCCAGAGTACAGCTCCTCGGTGCTCAACCCCCATCCCCTCTTCCTCTCGTTCGTGAAGGCCTGCCTGTCTTAACGCGACAACTCCAATTTGTAGTACACACACTCGGGGTCGCGGTAAAACTCTGTCGCACCCCAACGCTGCCAGTATCGGTGTGTTTTGAGGCGGTGCAACACCGGGATGAAGACAAAGTCGTAGCAGGCCCTCAGTTCGGGCATGATAGACATCAGCATGTCATAGTTCAGCCGGGTGCCACGCCAGGGCTCGGCAACGATGTCTCCATCACACGCCGCTCGGCATCGATGGTCACGCTGTCCTCCTTCCTCTCCTGCCATATCGCTGTGAGTTGGCGGCATTCGTCAAAGAGCTCAGGTGTGAGCTGGCGGTATTCGAAGTCTGGATGTTCCGTGCGAAAACGATTGACATGATTGCGCTTCGCTTTCAGCAAACCACCCCGCAGTGCGGCGAGGTCCGCACGACGATAGATGTAGTCGTATTGGTTGCGACGCGACTCTACGAGAAATGAAAGATAATAGGAAAACGGTGAAAGCGATGCCACCTGCGAGTCTTCGAGGCCCAGGAGTGTCATGTCCCCACCGCTTTCCGACAACAACGCCTCTATGAGTGTTTCCGACAGATTTCCTGCCGTACATACCATATAGGCCCTCTTCCCCTCAAGGCTGAAGCGCAGCACCACGGCATCGGCGAACACACACACCTCGGTGTGGAACCAGAACTGCCATCCCACGAGGTTGGCGAAAGTGTAGTTGCAGTTGCGACGCCCCGCGTGGAGCGTCACCGTCTGCACCGCCTCCCGGTCGGCGACTGTCAAAGGATGAAACGCCAACGTCATAGCATTAGTTTATGATACGGCTTTCAGGCCTACAATGGAGGCTATCAGTGTAAAAATAAAGAAGAGGCGCCAGAAGGTCGTGGGTTCATGGAAGACGAAGATGCCCAGCAACACCGTACCCACGGCGCCAATGCCCGTCCAAACAGGGTAGGCAGTGCCGATGGGAATGGTTTGGGTAGCTTTAGCCAAAAGGCCCATGCTCACAATGGTGAAGAGTAGAAACCCTCCCATCCACAGCCACCACTCAGTGCCAACAACATCCTTGGCCTTCCCCAAGCAGAAGGTGAAACCCGCCTCGCAAAAGCCCGCGACAATCAGTATTATCCAGTTCATGGTTTATTCATTTTTGAATGCAAAGGTACAACTTTTTTCCCATAACAGATAATCTTTTTATCTTGTGTACAATAAATGAGCATTCTTCACGTTTGATTTTACCAGGTAAAGTTTAAAGTTTAAAAAGGTTAAAGAGGTTAAAGAGGTTTGAGAGGTTTGAGAGGGGGTATTGAGCTGGTAGCCTTTCAATAACCAATAACCTTTCACTCCCCATTAACCCCACAAAACTCACTAACCCTTTCAATAACCAATAACCAATAACCAATAACCTTTCACTACCCACTAAACCCACTTTAAACCCTCTTAAACCCTTTAAACCTTTTAAACCCTTTAAACCTTTTAAACCCCTTAAACCTTTTAAACCCCTTAAACCCACTAAATGAGAACCATCGAAAAAGCCATCCTGAACCGCACAGCGCTGCTGGTGGGCGACAATGTGATGAACGCCATAGCCGCCTCGCGCGTCATTATCTTCGGTGTGGGGGGAGTAGGTTCGTGGTGCGCCGAGAGTCTGGTACGCAGCGGAATACGTAGACTCACCCTCGTCGACTCCGACCGGGTCTGCATCACCAATGTCAATCGTCAAGCAATGGCCACCACGCGCACCGTGGGTCGTGTGAAGGTAGAAGCGCTGAGAGAGCGTCTGTTAGAGATAAACCCTGCTGCTGAGATTGAGGCCGTGCAAGAGATTTTTTGTGCCGACACTGCCGAGAAGTTTCACCTTGAAGAATACGATTTCATCGTGGATGCCATTGACAGTTTGAAGGACAAACTGGAGCTCATCGTTCGAGCCACCGACAAAGGCCTGGTGCGACCAAAATTCTACAGCTCCATGGGCGCAGCACTGAAGATGGATCCCACCAAGGTGCGCGTCAGCGAGTTCTGGAAGGTCGACGGCTGTCCGCTGGCGGCGATGCTGCGTCGACGTATGCGGCATCGGAAACGATTCCCGGGGCGTAAGTTCCAGTGTGTGTGGAGTCCCGAGCTGCTGTCCAACCAGGGGGAAGCCCGCACCTGCGGCACCTCAGCCTGCATGTGTCCCAAAGCTGAAATAGGCGAAGGTCGCGCCGACCTCCTCAACCATGAGTGGTGTAGCGCAAAAGCTCAAATCAACGGCACAACCTCGCACATCACCGCCATCTTCGGATTCACCATTGCCGGATTGATAATGAAAGACTTGTATCAGGAAAGATAATGACGGAACACGAAAAAACAAGAGAAGAGAACCTGGACTTCTGCATACGCTACCTGCTGGAACAGAACCGTGCCCAGGCAGAGATACCAGGAAATCTTGCCGAGAAACGGCGGCTACTACAGGCACTGATGAATATTTGGAAACCGCAGCCACTGAGCGAGGAGTTCCTGCAGGCACAGGATGCCGAATTGGCGACACAGCGAAAAGAGAAAGGTTGCGTGAGGCCCTCGTGCCGACTCTGGCAGGGAGACATCACGCGGCTGAAGGTCGATGCAATCGTCAATGCCGCCAACAAATTAGGGCTGGGATGCTGGCATCCGCTCCACGCCTGTATAGACAACGCCATCCATTCGGCAGCAGGACTGCAGTTGAGGCTGGAGTGCAACCGCATACTGCAGGGTGGCGAGATAGCCACTGGAGGCGCCATCATCACACCGGGATACAATCTGCCGGCCAAATACGTGTTACATACTGTCGGACCCATCGTTCTGGCGGGAGAGCCGACAAGAGGACAGGAAGAGCAATTGGCGGCCTGCTACCGCAGTTGCCTCTATCAAGCCAAAGAACAGGGATGCCGCTCGATAGCTTTCTGTTGCATTTCCACGGGTGAATACCACTTCCCACACCGCCGTGCCGCCGAGATAGCCATCGAGGCGTGCAAAGGAGCTCGCTTGCGGGTGATATTCAATGTATTCAAAGAAATCGATTACGAAATCTATAGAGAGTTGCTGGGAGAGTGAAGGGGTTGTCGCTTATTGACGCTTGCGCAACACGACCGCGGCAGTCCTTCAATAACCAATCTGCCTGACCTTTGGTCACGGCCTGCGACCTTGTGGAGCAAACCTATAACCAATAACCATTCAATAACCAATAACCTCAAATTATTTTTGCAGGGTAATTTTTTTTTTGTATATTTGCACTTTCAACTTTATAATAAAATTAACAAAAATACATAAATAACATGTCAGAAAATCAGATAGTTAATAAAGAGGACCTCGTAGTCCGATTTGCTGGCGACTCGGGTGACGGCATGCAGCTTAGCGGCACGCTCTTCTCCGACGCTTCGGCACTGACCGGAAACGACATCGCCACCTTCCCCGATTATCCCGCCGAGATTCGTGCTCCGCACAACACCATTGCCGGTGTCTCCGGATACCAAGTCCATGTGGGCAACCACATCTATTCCTCCGGCGACAAGTGCGACATCCTTGTCGCCATGAATCCCGCCGCCTTCAAGAGTCAGTTAAAATGGGCCAAGAAAGGTGCCACTGTCATCGTCGACATCGACACCTTCACCGACGAAGCCTTGGAGAAAGCCGGCTACAAGGAGAACCCCTTCACCGATGAACTCGAGCGCGCCTACACCATCATCAAGGCCCCCATCACTTCGTTCACCGAGAAGATTGGTGACGCACAGGGTGTCGACAAGAAGACCGCCGACAAGAGCCGCAATATGTTCGCCCTCGGTATCATCTTCTACTCCACCCACAAAACCCTCGACCATACTTTTGCCTATTTGGAGCGCAAGTTCGCCAAGAAACCCGCCGTCATCCAGCTCAACAAGGCCGTCCTGACCGAGGGTTACGAATATGCCGACAAGCTGGAGGTGATGCACTCGCACATCTTCGAGGTTGCCCATGCCGACAAGATGGAGAAGGGCCGCTACCGCAACATCACCGGTAACGTGGCCACCGCTTGGGGTCTGCTCGCCGCCTCTGAGAAGAGCGGCCGCCGTCTCTTCCTCGGCAGTTATCCTATCACCCCCGCTACTGACGTCATGGTCGAGTTGGCCAAGCATAAGAGCCTCGGTGCCCGTGTGTTCCAGGCCGAAGACGAGATTGCCGGTATCTGCTCCGCCATCGGTGCCAGCTATGCCGGTGCACTGGCTTGCACCAGCACCTCCGGTCCCGGTCTCTCGCTGAAGAGCGAAGCCCTGGGTCTTGCCGTGATGACCGAGCTGCCCTTGGTCGTCGTCGACGTGCAGCGCGGCGGTCCCTCCACGGGTCTGCCCACCAAGACTGAGCAGAGCGACCTCGACCAGGCCCTCTACGGCCGCAATGGCGAGGCTCCCCTGGTGGTCGTTGCCGCCTCGAGCTCAGCCAACTGCTTCTACTGGGCCTTCAACGCCGCCAAGATTGCCCTCGAGCACATGACCCCCGTCATCCTGCTCACCGACGGCTATCTGGGCAACGGCAGCCAGCTGTTCCGCATCCCCAGCATGAAAGATATGCCCGAAATCAAGCCGCGTCTGGCCAAGGAGAACGACCCGAACTACCGTCCGTTCCGCCGCGACGAGGAGAAGTTCGCCCGCGAATGGGCTCTCCCCGGCATGGAAGGCCTGAGCCACCGCGTGGGTGGTCTTGAGAAGTGCCCCGACGGTCCTCTCAGCACCGATCCCGAGAACCACGCCTTGATGACCAAGAACCGTCAGGAGAAGGTGAACCGCGTGGCCAACTACATCCCCGACCAGGAGGTGACTGGCGCCAAAGACGCCGACCTGCTCGTGGTGGGCTGGGGCGGCACCAGTGGTGCTCTCACCCTCGCCGTCGAGGAGATGAACAACGAAGGCAAGAAGGTGGCCTACACCCACTTCAACTACATCTGCCCGCTGCCGAAGAACACCGGCGACATCCTGCGCAAGTACAAGAAGATTGTGGTCTGCGAGCTGAACAACGGCCAGTTCGCCGGCTACCTGCGCACCCAGTTCCCGGAGTGCCCCATGACCCAGTATAACAAGGTCATGGGCCTTCCCTTCGAGGTCGGCGAGTTGAAAGCTGAGTTTAACAGATTACTGAATGCTTGAATGCCAGAATGCCTGAATGCTTGAATGCTAACGCATTTAAACAGACAAGCCAACTTTCATTCAAACAATCAAACAATTAAACAATCAAACAATCATAGAAATGGAAAAGCATTTTGTTCCCAAAGCGGATAAAGAATATACCAAGGCTGATTTCCAGAGCGACCAGATGGTGAAGTGGTGCCCCGGTTGTGGCGACCACGCCATCCTTGCCGCCCTGCTGGCCACCTTCCCCAAGACGGGTTACAAGAAAGAGAACGTCTGCATGGTCTCCGGTATCGGCTGCTCGAGCCGTATCCCCTACTATGTCGACACCTATGGTTTCCACAGCATCCACGGCCGTGCCTGCGCCATTGCCACGGGTGTGAAGCTCGCCAACCCCGCCCTCAGCGTGTGGGTGAACATGGGCGACGGTGACTCGATGGCCATCGGCGGCAACCACCTCATCCACGCTGTGCGCCGCAATCAGGACCTGAACATCACCATCTTCAATAACGAGATTTACGGCTTGACCAAAGGTCAGTATAGCCCCACGACGAAGTTCGGCCAGGTCACCAAGACCTCGCCCTACGGCACCATCGACTATCCCTTCAATCCCGGCGAGCTCGTCATGGGCGCCCAGGGCACCTTCTTCGCCCGCACCCTCGACTGCGTGCCGCAGTTGAGCACCGAGTGCATGACCCGCGCCGCCCAGCATGACGGCTGCTCCGTCACCGAGGTGCTGCAGAACTGCGTCATCTTCAACGACAAAACCCATGCCGCCATCACCGACCGCGCCGTCCGCGACGACCGCACCATCGTGCTGGAGCACGGCAAACCCATGCTCTTCGGCAAGAACAAAGAGAAAGGTCTGCGCTTCAACGGCCGCCAGCTGGAGGTTGTCACCCTCGGCGAGAACGGCATCACCATCGACGACATCATGGTGCACGACGAGACCACCGAGGATACCGGCATCCACATGATGCTGGCCCACATGGGTCCCGCAGCGGGTCTTCCCGTGGCCCTCGGCGTCATCCGCAACGTGAAGAAAGTCAGCTACACCCAACTCTACGAAGAGCAGATGGACGAGCAGATGGCCACCGGCAAATACAAATGCATGGACGACCTGCTCAACAGTGGCGACACCTGGGAAGTCTGACCCCCACTGTTGCTTGACAAAAACAGGGGCTGCCGAACGGCAGCCCCTGTTTTTTATTAAAAAATTTTGCCAATTCGAAGCTTTTTTGTATTTTTGCAATTATTATATATTCACTAACCCATGAAAAAGATATTGTTTACGCTGTTAGCAATGAGCCTCTTAGTGGGTGCGACGGCACAAGTGAAAAAATGCGGCATCGACACCAAAGCGCTCGTTGCGGAAGAAATCGCTGCGGGAGCCTCCAGCATCGACATGCTGGCAAAAATGTCGCGGGGATTCGACCGCCTGCCTTTCGAAAAGGCGGGAATCGTCTTTGGCGCGCAGGCGGGTCAGATTGTGACCATGCGGGTCCCTGTGTCAGCGCTGGCGCTGTTGGAGGAGCGAAAGGAGGTGTTGCAGTATAGCATCTCGCACCGGATTGCGGCACCGGAGTGTAATCAGGACCGCTTCGACACGCGGACAGACAGCGTGCATGCGGGACTGGGTGTGACGGACGGTGTGCCCTACGACGGCGAGGGGGTGTATATCGGAGTGACCGACTGGGGGTTCGACTATTCGCACCCGAACTACAATGCCGGCACGGGAAATCTGCGGTTGGAGATGGCTTGGGACCATTTCAAGCTGTCGGGACCGTCGCCCGCCGAGCAAGGCTACGGAGAGGGTCTGGACTACGGAACCCTTACCACCACAGGGTTGAGAGCAGCCAAGGGAGACACGGCGAATCTCTACGGCTACGGCACACACGGCACACATGTAGCAGGTATCTGTGCGGGACGCGGTGTCGACGGCGACCAGATGGGACAGGCTCCGGGAGCCAAACTGCTCTTCTGCTCCTTCGGATTGGGCGAGAAACCGTGGATGGACGCTGTGGCTTGGATGAAGCAAGTGGCGCAGGACAGTTCGCGCCGTCTGGTCATCAACAGCAGTTGGGGTATGTACTCCTTCAGCACCATTGATGGCAGCTCTCTGCTCAGTCAAGCCATCAACGCATGGAGCGACGAAGGCATCGTCTTCTGCACCAGCGGAGGCAACAACGGCCGGACTTCGATACCGTTCCACATCAGCCGCACGTTCCGCAGCGACACTGTGGACACATTGAAAACGGTGGTGGTGCGCGCCAGTGATATCTACAGTATTCACGAGACGGGTCAAGTTCTCGTCATGTGGGGTGAAGAGAATCACGATTTCAGCACCTGCATCCGTCTTCGCAAGAATGACAGCACCCTTTGGCGCACACCAATGTTTAGCACCGCCATTGGCGACACCGTTATTTACGACACCATTGTCCACGAAGGCGAAAGCACAGGATACCGAGTGCTGGTGGAACAAAGTAATCCCTTCAACAATCGCCCCCATATTCAAATTGACATTGACAAGACGAGCCTGCAGACCCAACTGTTCTTCACCGCTACCGAAGGTACCGTCCACGCCTGGAATCTGGCCAATAAAGACAACCATGCCGGTAACGAAGGTTGCAGCTTCTCCACCGGTGGCCGCGACGGTTTTACGGCTGGCGACGCGCTTTACGGCGTGGGCGAGCCTGCCTGCGCCGCAAAATGCATCAGCGTGGCCGCCCATAAGCCAGACCGTTATAGCCAGTCTTCGGGCGTTTACCACGTGGGTAATATAGCCGACTTCAGCAGTGCAGGCCCGCTCATCAACGGTGTGAACAAACCTGAGATTTCGGCTCCGGGAGTGGACATTGTTTCTTCGATAAGCTACTGGACCACGGGAACCTATCCCACCTACCTCTCTACTTTCCTCGGAGGAAGGAAATACATATGGTCGAACATGAGCGGCACTTCAATGTCATGTCCGGCGGTGACGGGTGTCGTTGCTCTGATGCTTCAGGCCAATCCGAACCTGAGTGTCGACCAAGTGCGTGACATACTCTTCTCCACCGCCCGCAACGATAGCATCACCGGACCTCTTGTGGCCAACGGTACGATGGATGTGCATTGGGGCTGGGGTAAGGTTGATGCCCTGAAGGCTGTAAACGAGTGTGTGCGGAGAGTAAGCATCAACGAAGTAGAATCCTCTCGCACCCCACTGAAGGTATTTCCCAACCCCACTACCGGAATGGTCTCCATCCACACCGGCTGCGGTGAACAACAAACCCTCTCGGTCTACAATATTGACGGACGTCTTGTCCTTCAGACTCCCGTCACCACCGACATCACATTAGATGTAAGCTCATGGAACCAAGGAATCTACATCCTTCGTATCGGCAGCCGAACTGAAAAACTGATTGTCAAGTAAAGACACTCTTTCATCACTTTTCAATTTCCAAATATGCTGAAGTTGTTTGAGCAAAGTACGGTCTTCCAAGTGGTCGTCATCCTTGTGGTGACGATGCTGCTGTGGTTTCCTCAGATGGCCGACCCTCAACCAATGGCTGCACCCGTGGGATTTGCACCGCTCTACGAAGTACTTTACAATTGTGCCTTCTCCCCAATGCTGGCCGTTGTAATTGCCATTGTGCTGGTCATTGCCGGCGGCGTGATGCTCAATCTGCTTCTGGCCAATACTGGACTTATCTCTCAAAATAGCCTCTTACCGACACTCTTCTACATACTCTTTATGAGTGCCACTGCGGAGACCCTCTCGGCGACACTTATCGTGGGACTGCTGATTATTACTTTTGTCCGTTTACTACTGCTCCACAGTACGTTACTAACCATTTCAAGAGACAAAGTATTTGGAGCCACAGCTCTTATCGGCATCTGCTCGCTCTTCTACCTCCCGTCTCTGTCACTACTGGTGAGTTACCTATTGGTGGCTATGGGCTACCGACTGTACAACTGGCGTGACTGGATGGTACTTCTGTTAGGGCTGCTGGCGCCCTACCTGCTATTGTGGACGATACTCTATATGACGGGCGGCCTTGAGGAGAGCTTCATGGCTCTGAAGGCCACCCTGACTCCCTCAGCCCATTGGCAGCTGCCGTCCTTCGACATCGCTGTCGCGGCCCACGCTGTGCTTTTGCTCTTTTTCGCTGTGTCGCTCTTCGTCCTACTGAGTCGTTTCAAGGAGAAGACAACACTATGGCAGAAAAACACTCTTGCTGTGGTGATGCCCGCCGTAGCGGCTATTGTTGCGGCACTCTATTCACCTGTCATCCCTGTGAATCTACAATTCTTCGCCGTCCCTTTTGCCCTCTGTGCCAGTTTGCGTTTCAGCTCCACCACACGACACTATAGTGCCTCGCGCCATCACAGGCAGTGGAGGACCTACCTTAAAGACCTCCTTTTCCTTATCGTTATTGCCGCAGCCGTTATATGTTAGAAGCTTGGAAAATAAAAGGGCGCCGAGAGGCGGGTTGTGACGAGGCGGGACGCGGTCCGCTGGCCGGTCCAGTAGTCGCTGCTGCCGTTATCCTGCCCGACGGCTACTGCAACGCCCTGCTGAACGACTCGAAGCAACTCTCCGAACGACAGCGTGAGCTCCTGCGCATAGAAATCGAACGCGAAGCCGCCGCTTGGGCTGTTGCCATCGTGGAACCCGAGGAAATCGACCGTCTCAATATTCTCCACGCCTCCACACACGCCATGTGCGAAGCCGTGAAGAAACTCACTATCCAACCCGAGTTTCTCCTCATCGACGGCAACCGCTTCTACAACGAGACCGACATCCCCTATGAATGTATCGTCAAAGGTGATGCCAAATATATGTCCATCGCTGCCGCCAGTATCTTGGCCAAAACCCACCGCGACGAGTTGATGCTACATCTGCACAACGAATACCCCCAATATGGCTGGGACCGTAACAAAGGCTACCCTACCCTTGAACACTTCAACGCCATCGAACAGTTCGGCCCCACCCCCTACCACCGCCGCTCGTTCACACTATATAGACAACACTCGCTATTTGAATAGATAATAGTTAACAGATAAAAGATAAGAGTTATTAACCCTTTAAACCCATTAAACCCTAATATATGCTCGAATTCATTAAAAACTTCCGCCGCAAGCGCATCATTCGGGACCTGAAGAACGCTCCGCGCGACAAACGCATCGACAACATCCAGGAAGTGCGATCTATCGGTGTCATCTGCCAGCTCGACACCGAGCAGAACTGGAACATCCTCTACCACTTCGCCAAAGTGATGGAAAACCAGGGCAAGAGAGTGCATATTATCGCCCTTCAGGACGAGGGTATCAGCTTCGTGGTGACCCATCAGGCGACCTATATCTGCCGCGCCAAGACCGACATCAACTTCTGGGGACTTCCCTCGAACGACTCTATCAGGGAGTTCACCTCCCGTCACTACGACCTCCTCATCGACACCATCGGCGACGAAAACTTCTTCTCGCAATATATCGCCCTACGTACCGATGCCAGCCTGAAAATCGTCTATGCCACCCCAGCAGAGGATCCCACCGAGGTCTTCGACCTCATCATCCGCGGCGACGGCCATGTCGAACTCAAGAGTTTCTTCAACAATATCATAGAATACCTTGGAATGATAAAGAAATAAAGTAGTAAATATGAAAGCACCGATATTCACCGGAACGGGTGTTGCACTCATCACCCCTTTCCGTAAACAACAGGAAACAGTCGACTTCACCAAACTCGAGCATCTCATTGAACACATCGTCACCTCGGGTGTTGACTATATTGTGGCCTTGGGGACCACGAGCGAGGCCGCGACAATGACCGAGAACGAACGTTCGGCCGTGCAGGAATTCATTGTCGAGACCGTTGCGGGGCGCTGCCCCATTATGCTGGGACTGGGAGGCAACAACACACTGAACGTCACCGACACCATTGCCCGGACCAATTTCGAAGGCATCTCGGGCATTCTCACTGTGGCGCCCTACTATAACAAACCCAACCAGCGCGGTCTTCTGCAGCACTTCCAGAGCATAGCAGAAGCCTCGCCCGTTCCGGTCATTCTATACAATGTTCCAGGGCGCACGGGCATCAACATCTCGGCCGACACCACTCTGACGCTCGCCAACGAATGCCCCAATATTATCGGCATCAAAGAGGCTTCGGGCAATATGCAACAGGTGATGGAGATTCTGCGGCGGCGACCCGCGGGATTCCGCGTGATCAGTGGCGACGACGCCCTCACCTACCCTATGATTGCCCTTGGCGCCGACGGCGTCATCTCGGTCATTGCCAATGCCTTGCCGAAAGAGACCTCGGAGATGGTGCGTTTTGGTCTGAAAGGGGACTTCAAGAAAGCGCTCCCACTGCACAACAGGCTACTACCTCTGATGAACGCCATCTTCGAGGAAGGCAATCCCACTGGTGTGAAGGCACTCCTTGAAATCGAAGGACTCATCGGCAATGTGCTCCGCCTACCGTTGGTGAAAGCCTCGAAACAACTCACTAACAAACTCTCCACGCTGTATAATGAAGTGAAAAAGTGAAAAATGAAAAGATTATAGAAGATTTGCTGCCACAGGTGCGGCGCGAGTTTTTGTGGCGAATGACACGTGGCGATGTCCATCTCCTGCGAGAGGTGGAGACTTTCGTTACCTCGCGAATGGGCAAGATGCTGCGACCGCAGCTGACACTTCTTGCTGCCGACACCCTTGGGCAGGCCTCGTCGCGGCGCACCATTCTCCTCTCCACCGCTGTGGAGATGCTGCACAACGCCTCGCTGATTCACGACGACATTATCGACCACTCGGACACGCGGCGCGGCCTTCCTTCGGTGGGTGCACGGTGGAACAACTCTGTGGCCGTACTGGTAGGGGACTTCCTACTAGCACAGGTGATGCGTATCCTCCACGAAGTGAACGAAGCGGAGACCACCCAGCGCGTCTACGAGACCGTCGAGGCTATGGTAGAATCGGAACTCCTCCAACAGGAAGTAGGAGGCACCTCAGAGCTCAGAGCTCAGAGCTCCCACCTATCAGAGAGCTCCTACCTGAAAATAATCGACGGCAAGACCGCCCGTCTTTTTGCCACCGCCTGTGCATTGGGAAATCCTGAATACGAGGACTTTGGCCTCCACTACGGGCGTCTGTTCCAGTTGGAGGACGACCTTGCCGACGGAGAAGCCAACGAATACACGAAGGCTCTCATCATTCGGGAGAAGGATGCTCTCGCCGCAATAAAAAAATCGCTGGAAGTACTTAATGTTAATGGTTAAAGGTTAAAGGTTATCGATAATAATTTAATACATGAAATAATTATGAAAAAGATTCTTTTTGCAGCTTTGCTGCTTTTCAGTTGTCAACTTTCTCCCTTCACCACGCAGGTGTGGGCTCAGAACGCCAAAATGCCCCAGAACATCACGCTGAAGGACATGAGCGGCCAAAGTGTGCAGTCGTCCGTTATCCAGAACGACGGCAAACCCATCATTATCAGTTTCTGGGCCACGTGGTGCAAGCCCTGCAATCTGGAACTGAACACTATCAAAGAGTTCTATGAGGAGTGGCAGGAGGAGACGGGCGTGAAGATTGTGGCCGTCTCGATCGACGATGCGCGTAGTGCGGCGCGAGTGAAACCCCACGTAGAAGGCAACGACTGGCCCTACGAGGTGTACCTGGACCAGAACAGCGACCTGAAACGAGTGATGGGCGTCGTGAACGTGCCACACACCTTCATCATCAACGGCGAAGGGGAGATAGTATGGCAGCACACCGGCTACCAAGCCGGCGGAGAAGAGGAGGTTATCGAGAAAGTCCGTGAAATAACAAAGGGAAAATAAGAGATAAAGGTTAAATATAAAGTTTAAAGGTTAAAGGTTTATGAGAGCCAGGAAAGGGATAAAACTGATTATCTGCACGAGCCTGATATTCAATTTCCAAGGTGCATTCTTCAATAGCGCCGAGGCTCAGGGGATTATGGGAGGCCATGTGACGGGGAATGTGCAGTTGGACGGTCAGATGTCGAGTGCCGACAGTGTGATAGGGGCTCAGGATGTGCCCGAGAAACTGTTGCTGAATGCGCGAGCGGACGTGCTGTACACCAACGGGGATTTCAGTGCCGGACTACGGTTGGAGATGTATCAGAAGCCGCTGTTGGGTTTCGATGCACAATGGGAGGGGGAAGGATTGGCCCATTATTTCGTATCCTATAACAGTGAAAAACTGAGCATAACGGCGGGCAACTTCTACGAGCAGTTCGGCTCGGGAATGATACTGCGCACATACGAGGACCGTTACTTGGGGCTTGACAACTCGCTGATGGGTATCGACGTGCAGTTGCGACCGGTGGAGGGTGTGACCCTGAAAGCCGTTGCGGGAAGACAAAGGCTCTACTGGGTGTATGGCGAAGGATTGGTGCGCGGAGTGGACGGAGAGGTGGACCTGGGGAGCGTCATCGAGGCATTGCGGGAATCGAAATTCCGCGCAAGGCTGGGCGCGGGGTTTGTGAGCAAATACGAGGAGGACGAGGTCATCTCTTCGGCCATGAATCCTGAATACAGACTCAATCTGCCGCTGAACGTGGGAGCCGGAAGTCTGCGTGCCGACTTGGGATATGGCAATTGGAGCCTGCAAGCGGAATATGTCCGCAAGGGACAAGATCCGAGCGCGGTGAACGGATATATCTACCGTCCGGGACAAGCGTTGCTGGTGAATCTGGTGTATTCGCAGCGAGGATTCAGTGCGAGCCTGCAAGCGAAAAGAATTGACAACATGGGATTCAAGAGTGTGCGTTCGCAGAGTGGCGAGATGCTGTATATCAACTACCTGCCGGCCATTACGAAGAACCATACCTACGCTTTCATGGCAATGTACCCCTATGCCACCCAGGTGAACGGCGAACAGGGTCTGCAGGCCGATGTGATGTACAAATTCAAGAAAGGCACCTTGTTGGGAGGCGAATACGGCACGGACATCCACCTGAACAGCTCGATGGTCTACGGGCTCGACACCACGGTGACGGGCGGAGCGGGTACGGAAGGCTACACGGTGAACGGCGGATTGGGGCAGACACTGTATGGCGACATATCGGTGGAAGTGGCAAAGAAACTCTCCAAGGCGGTGAAACTGACCACCACCTATGCCTATCAGGTGTTCAACCCAGTGGTAGAGAACGAGCCGGGCAGTCTGCACCACAACCACATCGTGGTGGCAGACCTGCTGTGGAAAGTGAACAAGAACCATGCACTACGCTTCGAAGCTGAATGGTTGGGGAGCGACAGCCATTATGATGCTGGCGACCCCGAACACAACGATCGCCGCGCAGGCGACTGGCTGATGGGACTGGTGGAGTGGAACATGGGCTCTCATTGGTTTGTCTCGGCCAGCGACCAGTGGGCCTACAACGACGGCGTGGGCAACTACTACAACCTTTCTGTGGGCTACACCTCCGGTGCCACCCGCCTCCAAGTGGGCTACGGCAAGCAGCGCGAGGGTATGCTCTGCATTGGCGGGGTATGCCGCACGGTGCCGGCAAGTAACGGACTGACCTTCAGTTTGACAACAAGTTTTTAGATGAGTGAAAGGTTATAGGTTTGCTCCACAAGGTCGCAAGCCGTGACCAAAGGTCAGGCAGAGTGGTTATTGGTTATTGAAAGCTTAAAGTTTAAAGTATAAAGTTTAAAATATTGTTATGAAAAAGATAGTATTGGGTTTAGTGGGGTTGATGGGCTTAATGGAGTTTGTGGGATGCGACAAGATTGAAGAATCGAAGTATACGGTCTTCGACGGCGCCGTGGTAACCTGGCAGATCAGTGAAAAATCCATCACGCCAGTACAGCGCGCCTACGTAGAAAAATACACCGGCCCACGCTGCAGCAACTGCCCCAACGCCGACGTCACTCTGGCGGGCATCCACAATGACAATGTGGTGATGGTCTCCATCAACCACCCCACGGGACAGGGAATGCCCTACCCAGACCAGCCCGACCTACGCACCGACGGCGGCAACGCCTGGGATGCCTGGTTCGGCATCAACGCCATCCCCGCAGCCTACCTCAACCGCAACCGCAGCACACAGTATCAAGGCAGCATGAGCAACATCGTGAACGACATCAACGAGGCACTGACCATCAATCCCACGGTGGCCATGGAGGCAGAAGCCCACAACGTCTCGGGCAAGGTAAACATCACGGTCAATCTGCAGTTTATGAAAGAATACCGCGACGAGGTGACCCTAACGGTAGCCCTCGTGGAGGACTCGCTGTGCTACAAGCAGCTGCTCCCCGACGGTTCCTACGACGAAAACTACGTACACAACCACATGCTACGCAAAGTCATCACCGGCTTCTGGGGCCGCGATGTGGAGGCCATAGGTGCCGAAGGAGAGGCTCTGACAGGCTCTTTGAGTTTTACGCCTGACGACGACATCGTCCTGGCGAACAGCCACATCGTGGCTTTCATCAGCGACAAGGGTACGCGCAAAGTGCTGAACTGCGTCAGCTGCGAAATTGAATGATTTAAGGTTTAAAGTTCATAGATAAGAGATACGAGATATTTGAGTTATGAAGATTGAAAGGGGGATGAACGGGAGGATATTGGGGCTGGCATTGCCCAATATCGTGACCAACATCACTGTGCCGCTACTCGGCATGGTAGACATGGCCATTGTGGGGCACCTCTCGGGAGCGCACGTGAGTGCCATCGTGGTGGGCAGTTCCATCTTCAACCTCATCTACTGGAACTTCGGATTTCTCCGCATGGGTACCTCGGGACTCACCGCACAGGCCTTCGGTGCCGAAAGGTGGAATGAGAGCCTGAAGACACTGATACAAGCCTGCTCCATCGCGTTGGCCATTGCGCTGCTGATTATTGTGCTACAATGGCCATTGGCAGAAGCCTCGAAGGTAATCTTCCGTAGCGACCCATCGAACGGCCCTGGGGTGATGGACCTGGCACTAACCTACTTCTTTGTGCGCGTGTGGGCGGCTCCCGCCACCTTGGGACTCTATGCCATCAAGGGCTGGTTCATCGGCATGCAGGACTCCAAAACGCCCATGTGGATAGCCATTGCGCTGAACTGCGTGAACATCCTGGCGTCGCTGCTCTTCGTGATGGTGTTCCATTGGGACATCTTCGGCGTGGCCCTCGGCACAGTGATTGCCAACTACACGGGTCTCGCCCTCGGCCTCTTCTTCCTTCACCGTAAACTTCATCGCGACCACAACCTTTCCTCTTTCCACTTTAATCTTTCCACTCTTTCCAACGCACTGCACTGGAAAGACATGCGCCGCTTCTTCAAGGTGAACGGCGACGTGTTCCTCCGAACGGTATGCCTCTCTGCGGTGTTCACATTCATCACCGCAGCCAGCGGCCGCATCAGCGAGAATATACGCGCTGTCGACGGCATACTGATGATGTTCTTCACCCTCTTCAGCTACATTATGGACGGCTTTGCCTATGCCGGCGAAAGCCTCGTGGGGCGCCATATCGGTGCCCGACAACTGCGCCACCTGAAACTCGCCGTGCGGCTGCTCATCATTTGGGGTCTCGCTCTGACGGTGCTTTTCACCGGCCTCTATGCCGCCTTCGGGAACGAATTCCTGCACCTCTTCACCGACAAGCAGGAGGTCATTTCTGTTGCCGGCGAATACATGACCTGGGTGCTGGTGATTCCCGTCTGCGGCTTCGCGGCATTCCTCTTCGACGGCATCTTCATCGGCGCCACCGCCACCCGCACCATGCGCAATGCCATGTTCGTGGCCACCGCCGCCTTCTTTGGACTCTACTACGGCCTGAAATGGTATGCCGACACCTATACCGACAGCGACATCCTCTCCGAACGCACATGGAACGACATCCTCTGGACTGCCTTCGTAACGTTCCTGTCGTTGCGAGGCCTAATACAGGCTCTGCGGGTGAGAAAAGACATCTATGGACAAGTTAACGGTTAATGTATATGGTAGTTAAAGGAGTTAAAAGAAGTTTCTCACTGTGCGCTGGACTCATTTTCCTATTTCATTTCTCATTTTTCAATTTTGCGACGGCACAGAATACCAACTATACCGACCACCAAGGCAGGGTGGTCGATGCCGCTACGGGGAAACCTTTGGCAGGTGCGAAAGTGACCCACGCCATGGGTGGGCATGCCGATTCGAAAGGACGCTTCACGGTGCGCTATTACGAGAACGAGAGCGACTTCCGCGTCGTCATATCCCATCCCGGCTACTGTTCCGACACCTTCTCCTACGCCCCCACCTTTGTCAGTCTTCACCGCTTGACCGCCGCATCGCAAAAGGATCGTCCCAAAGTGGGTGTGGTGTTGAGCGGAGGCGGGGCTAAAGGTGTGGCCCATATCTCGGCTTTGAGGGCCATCGAAGAGGCTGGCATCCCCATCGATTATATCGCGGGCACCTCTATGGGGTCGCTGATCGGAGGTCTGTATGCTGTGGGCTGGTCGGTCGACGAACTGGACTCGCTGGTACGCCACCAGGACTGGACGTTTCTCCTCACCGACCGCCCCAAACCGGACAATCTGGACATGAACACCCGTCATTTGCTGACGACCTATCCCCTCTGGTATGCCTTCACCGGAGGGAAACACAATGAGAGCGCAGGATTCATCCGAGGTCTGAACCTCGACAAACTCTTCGACCAGCTACTCGTGGGTTACCTCGATTCCCTGTCGTTCGACACGCTGCCCATCCCCTTTGCCTGTGTGGCAACCGACGTGGTGACAAACACAGAGGTGGTCTTCCACAGCGGCTACCTCAAAGAGGCCTTGCGGGCCTCGATGTCTATCCCAGGGGTGTTCTCCCCCGTGAGAATAGGCAACAAGGTGCTGGTCGACGGCGGTGTATTGAACAACTATCCTGCCGACGTCGTGCGAAAGATGGGTGCCGACATTGTTATCGGCGTTTCGGTGCAGAACGACACGTTGACCGCCGACGAATTCAGCAGTGCTTTGGACATCATTATGCAGGTGATGGATGCGAAAGGGAAAGAGAAATTTGTGGAGAACGTCAAAAAAAGCGACCTTTTCATGAAAGTGGACGTGACGGGCTATAGCGCGGCAAGCTTCACGTCGCACTCGATAGACACCCTGCTGCAGCGAGGTGCCGAAGAGGCAGAACGACACTGGGAGGAGCTTCTGGCCTTGCGCCGCGAGCACGGCATCGATTCGATACCCGCTCCCGGCAGCCGACGCCAGAAACGTGAGGAACGCTCCCGAATGCAAGGCACACCGAGCAGCTCGCTCTACAACTCGCCCATCGTGGGAGTGACCTTCCGCTTCGACAACGAAGAGACCGAGGCCATCCAGGTGGGCATGCTCCTCCCCTACCGCTTTTTGAAAATGCCCATGGCGCTCTATAGCCACCTGCGGCTGGGCGACCGCATACAGGTGCTGGCAGAGAACCGATTTTTCCCGCGCGGAATCACCTCGCCAACAATGAGCTATTCGTTCCGTAAAGACAATCTGGACATCTACTCCGAAGGAGTGCGGACCTACAATATCAAGTATTACCGGCATACACTGGAGGCGGTGCCGCTGAACTCGACATTCCGACGCTACAGGCTGCAAGCGGGAGCACGGTTTGACTACTACAACTTCTACTCACCAGTGCTTTCGTCCGCCACCGAGCCTATCCTACTGGACGACTACCATCTGATTTCCTATTTCTTCCAGTCGGAAATCAACACCGAGAACCATCCCTATCTCCCCACCTCGGGAGTCCACCTGCTCAATTCGTTCACCTACCATACAGACAACCTCTGGGGGTATGACGGCACCAATGGCATCAGCGAAATCAAGGCGTTGTGGAGCATCGCCTTCTCCCCCAACCCGAAGCTCACCTTCCGACCGGCACTCTATGGCCGACTGCTACTGCATACCGGCGACATCCCCATGACCCTCTCGAATGCCGTGGGGAGCCAGCAACAGATTGTAGACCAACAGATATTCTTTCCCGGAGCGCGCAGTTTGGAATATGTCGAGCGGAACCTCATCTCGCTGCAAATGCGTATGCAATTCGCCATTACGGGCAACCATTACCTGCTAATGAATGTGGGGGCGGCCCGCCATACACTGAACCTCAACGAGATTGTCGACGACCTCCCCAATCTCTACGGAGTCTCTTTGGGTTATTGCTACTACACCTTCCTGGGACCCATAGAGGGAGTACTGGGCTATTCGTCGCTGGCTCCGGGACTGAACTTCTACTTCAATATAGGGCATAGGTTCTAGGAATATAACCACTAACCATTAACCCTTCAATAACCTATAACCAATAACCTATAACCATTCTTGAATGCTTAAATGCCTAATTTCTTGAGTATTAGTTCGAGAACCATTTCCGGCGTGATGGCCTTCAAACAGCGGTAGTCGCCATAACGGCACGCCTTCTGACCATAAGCCGAACAAGGCTGGCAAGGGAGATTGGCACAGAGGGCGTTGTCACGATTCTGCCCATAGCCATAAAAACCGAAGTCGGGATGTGTGGCCCCCCAAATGGAAACCACAGGAATGCCCAGCGCACTGGCGAAATGCATATTGGCCGAGTCCATCGAGACCATCAGCGACAATCCCTTAATAATCTGCAACTCCTCGGCAAAGGATTGTTTCCCCGCAACAGAGGAGACGATTGCTTGCTTGATTGATTGATTGGAGGCGAGTGCTTCGAGTTTCGGAGCCTCATTCTTGCTGCCGAAGAGGAGCACACGGAAACCCTTATCCGAAAGCATCTGAACCAGCAACTCGACATTCTCCCACGGCCACACCTTGCCCTCGTGCTGCGAAAACGGAGCCACACCGATAAGAGGTGTAGGGTGTGGGGTGCAGGGTGAAAGGTGTGTGTCGGTACTTGCATCAGTCTTTTCACCTTTCTGCTTTAACCTTTCACCTCCATTCAGCCCGGCTCTCCTGAACACATCGTCATAGCGCACATACTGCGGTTTCCTCGGTCTCCGGCACCAATGGTGCAGGAACATCCAGCGCGAGAAGCGTCCTTTACGGAGCGAATAAATATGGAATCCGGAAGAAAACAAATGACGCAGCCGCATCAGCACAAGCGCCATACCGACACGGTTCACCTTGTGGAGGTCCACCACAGTGTCGGCTCCCACAGCCTCCAGGGCCTTGTAAATCTTCAGAAAGCTCTGCTTCTTTTTGAGCCCCAGGAAATGGACATTCCCCATTCCCTCAAACAGCGGAGCCAACATGGGAGGACCCGCCACCGTAAAGGTCACCTGGGCGTTACTTGCAGCATACCCTCGCAGCACAGGCACCATAATCGCCACATCGCCCAACGCGGAAAGCCTTATGACCAATACATGCTTCACCTTACCTCCTTTTCTCCTTACCTCCTCTACTCCTTATTATACAACATCGGGTTCAAACTCGGATCGTTGTACATCTTCATCTGGCGGTAGAGCTTCATCACGCGGCGTCCGGCAGCGAGGTCATCGAGGAGTTGGTCGATGGCGGTGGTGAGATCCTCGCGCTGCGTGAGCAGCGTGTCGAGTTTGGTCTGGCATTTGGCGCGGTGTTCGTCGTCGCCACGGTGGGCCTCGATTTCAAAGTGGAAAATCTTCAGGGCGAGGATGGAAAGTCGGTCGATGGCCCAAGCGGGCGTCTCGGTGTTCAACTTGGCATCAGCCTTCGGCTCAACATCCTTGAACTGCATGTAGTAGTGATCGTCGATACGCTCCACAAGGTCGGTGCGGTGCTGGTTCGAGCGATCGATGCGGCGCTTCAGCTTCAGCGCCTCCACAGGGTCCACATCGTCGGGACGCACCAAATCCTCGAGGTGCCACTGCACCGTGTCCACCCACGACTTCTCCCACAGCAGATGCTCAAAGGAGCCTTCCCTATAGGGATTGCGCTGCGCGCCATCTACCGAGTCGGTCTTGTGATATTCAACTATTTGTTGGCTAAAAAGCCGATAAAGTTCCATTGCTTTCATAATGCAAAAATACGTTTTTTTTATTAATCACGTCTCATCATCAATGCCGTACAAAGTGCGAGAGTGAGGATTAGTGGAATAATGGCCACGCTGAGGTGGCACCAAACGACCCATACTAAGGCGACGACGAACATCGCTAATTGTATCCATATCGCCCACCGGGGCGTGCGCTGGAGATAGACGGCCATCCATATCAGCAACGGCGATGCCCAAAGAATATTCAGGTTCCACTCGGTGCAGTAGTGGTTCGTCCCGAACCACATAAAGAGCAGGAACAATCCTATCAGTCCGGCAACGACAAACAATACTCTTACAGCAATCGCAAAAGCCCTTCTCCAACGACACAGTACTGCCATCACTACAAACAGCAGTGTAAAGACCACGAACGGAGGGAAACTGTCGGAAACCTCAACGCGGTTCTCGGCCAGAAGAAGTGTCGACGGGCCTACCAACGATGCACCGCCCCGCTGGGCGGCAGCAAACACCTCCTGCATCACTAAAGGGTAGAACATCGCGTCGTCGGCAGAACAACGGTGGTCGGCCGGAAGACCCAACAAGAGGTCGACACCCATCGCCCACCATTCCAACTTGTCGCGCATAGCCGAATGCAGATAGTCGCGATAGCTTAGAGACTCCCGCATCTCCTCTTTCACCACCTTCTTCTTTCCGCAAGCGAGATAGACCATATCGCGGATTCGCGTGGCACAGTTGTCGCGGAAGAAATCGTAGCGGTAATAGCGGTATTCAGGAAGGTAGTTCTGCTCAAGCAGGAGGTAGAGGTTGCTCACTTCCTGCGGTGTGAAGTTCAGCCGCTGCTCCCACACGGCACGTCCTTCGGCCCGATACTCGAACATAAAGTTCTCGAACGAGAAACGTCCCAGACAGTAGTCGAGCTGACCGCGCATAAACTTCCAGTAGAAATGCGGGGTGTCGAAGTCGAAGGTGCCATAGTTGTAGACTTTGTCGACACCTGTGGCGGTGTCGCAGATGCGGAGAGCGCTGTGGCCGAAGGTGGTGTAGAAATCGTCTCCAGGGCCGCAGGTGATGACACTCGCTCTCGCCGTCTCACTCAGCGGCAACGTCTGGGCCATTGAGGTGAAAGGTGAAAGGTAAAAGGTGAAAAGAATCACCGTCAACAATATGCAGCGTTTTATTCTCATTTATTTTCTTAATTTATAAACTATTATGTACCTTTCACCTTTCACCTTTCACCTCTCACCTTCTCAATCTCCCGTTCCAATCTTCTCTCCTTCAACAGTGGCGGGGCGGTCGACAACGGTGCGGTGCTCCATGTGGACGGGGCCGTTGTCCTTTCCCTGATGCACAGTGACCTGCGGGAACGGAATCTCCACACCGGCATTGTTGAAGGCGATATAGATATCCTCGCGGATATGTTTCCACACCTCCCAGTAGTCCTCCACCGTGACCCACAGCCATACGGAGAGATCCACCGAGCTGTTGTTCAGGTCACTGACGGCAATCACCGGCGCTTTGGGCTCCCACTTGATAAGAGGTTCGGCCTTGATGACCCCCCACAACACCTCCTTGACCTTCGCCAAGTCGGTGCCGTAAGCCACCGATGCCACCACGTCGAGACGGATCAGCGGCTCTTTGGTGTGGTTGATAAGGCTCTTGGTGGCCAGCTCACTATTGGGAATGATGATGGTGCGACCGTTGAAAGGACGCATAATAGTGTGGAAGATACGTATCTCCTTAATATAGCCCTTGTACGTGCCACATTCGATATAATCGTCCACCTTGAAGGGCTTCATCAGCAGGATAATCACGCCGCCGGCAAAGTTCTGCAGTGTGCCCTGCATCGCCATACCGATGGCCAGACCCATAGCACCCAACAGGGCGATGAACGAGGTGGCCTTGATGCCGATGACATCCATCGCCATGATGACAATCATAGCCTTCATCAGCACATCCACCAACGAACCCAAGAAGGTCTTCAGCGACGGTTCGGCGCCCCTCTTGTCCAACGCTTTAATGATGACCCTCTTGAGCATCTTGCTCAGTTTCATACCCACCCAGAGGATGATAATGGCGATGAGCAGCTTGGGAATAAACTCCACCGTCAACTGCACCAACGCATGCAGGCCGTCCTTGATAAGAGTATTCTCTCCCGTGACCACATCCTTCAGGTCGCTAAGGCCCATATTACTCAAACTATCCTTTATGCCAGCCAACGTATCGTGAGCCTCTTTAACATGGTCCGGAACCACGATATCAGCGGTATTATTGTTTTGTGTCATAGCGGCCACCAATGCGGCATTATTGTCATCTAATAATAACATAGATATTCAAAATTTAAAAATGCAAAAATACAAAAAACAATCGACATATTCGAAAAAAAGTGTATTTTTGCACCATGAAAAACAAGATTGGCAGTTGTCCCGAACTCATGGAAGCCATCCAGGAGATAGGCCTTGTGCCGCTGCTGGACAGCGGCATCCCCGGCTTTTCGGCCGACGAACTGGTGGCACCCGAATGCCGCTATGTGAGGACCGACGACGGCTGGGAGTGGCCTCTGTGGGACTGGAAAGGTCCCATCGTCACCGAAGGTCATTTTGCCTACGGCAAGTTCTTCGGCGGGAAAGCCGGCTTCGTCAGCATGGAATGGTGGCCCGACCTCTGCAACTACCGCCGTGCCAAGTATCCCGAGCCTGCCGAGGACAGCATTGAAGGCACCATCTTGGAAATCCTCCGTATCAACGGCAGCATGATTACCCGAGACCTGCGTTCCGCCTGCGGCTTCGACGGCCCCAAGATGCGCAGTCGTTTCGACTCCTATGTCACCCGCCTCCAGATGGCCTGCCGCGTCGTCACCGAGGATTTCGTCTACCCCACCGACAAGCATGGCAACCGCTACGGTTGGGGCTGGGCCCTCCTCACCACCCCCGAGCACCTCTTCGGCCGTGAGAACGGTCTTTGTGACCGCACACCGGAAGAGAGTCTCCAGCGCATCCTCGCCCATCTCCGTCATATCATTGCCTCCAAAAATATTTTTCTATCAAAACAAATTCGGAATCAACTAATTAAAATCATTTCATAAAACTCTTCCTGGTTACCTCCTATAACATATTTTAACAACCGTATAATCCGCTGATACTTAGTATTATCTCCTTACCAACTCCTACCCAACACCGTATCAACTCCTACCCATGTCCTACCACAGTAGGAGATGATAGGGTGAAGGTAAGTTGACGGTACATTTTTCAACCCTTAAAAACACCTGTTATGACCATTCTCTACATCCACGGCTACGGTTCGACCGGCAACGCCACCAAAGGGCAGCTGCTGCGCAAGATGCTGCCGGAACATCGGGTGGTGTCGCCCACCTTCGATTACGACCACCGCGCTCCGCAGCAGATACAGGAGCAGATACGTCAGACCGTTGAAAAAGAATCGGTAAGGATGATTGTTGGCAGCAGTTTCGGTGGCTACCAGACGCTCTGCGCCACAGCTTTTTTCCACGGTCCCGTGTGGGCTATCAACCCCGTCCACGACGTGGAGGCCACCATCCGCCGCGTGATAATGCAGAACGAGGTGGAGGAGAAGGGCTATCTGGAAATCTACCGCACTTTCGACCGCGAGGTGTTTCAACGTCAAGTGTCACTGAACCAGTCGGGAAGATGGCCGGATGACACACCGCTCCACTTCGCCCTCAGCACCGATGACGAGCTGTTGGGCGACCACTCCGCATTGTTGGAGATGTTCCCCCATCAGCAGAAAGTGATATGGAAAAACCACAGCGGCCACCGCTTCTTCCGTTTCGAAGAGCTCGCCCGCGACATCGCCGCCTCGCTGCCGGCATAGTCCTATTTTGACATCCGTCGTGCCATCGCGTTGAGATAGGCTGACAACCTAATCCTCATCCTTGGCGTTGGGGACGAGGAAGATTACTGTCAGTGCGCCCACTGCACCGGCCACAAGCACGATGATGCGGGCCATGGAGCCAGCGGGAATGAAAACGAAAGCGGATAGTAGCACCATAGTCGCCATGATGCCCACGGCACCGGCTTTTTGTGCGACCGTCATGCCACCACGGCGCTGATAGCCACGGATATATTTCCCCAGCCAAGAGGCCAACAGCCATTGCTGCAGTCGAGGCGACGAACGGTAGAACAGCCACGATGCCAGCAGCACGAACGGCGTCGTCGGCAACCCCGGCACCACCACTCCCAACGTCCCTAATCCCACGGCCATAAGACCTAATGCTATGTAGAGATATTTCTTCATCAAGGTTACAGAAATAAAAAATAGGGCATACCGTTGAGGGTATGCCCTATTCTGATTTAACTCTTAGCAGAGCTCGTGGATCACGAGGCCGGAGCGCAGCTTGGGCTCGAACCATGTGGTCTTCGGGGGCATGATGTTGCCGGTGTCGGCAATGTCGATAATCTGCTTCATGCTGACGGGATAGAGGGCGAAGGCGACCTTCATCTCGCCGTTGTCGACGCGACGCTTCAGCTCGCCGAGGCCACGGATACCGCCGACGAAGTCGATGCGCTTGTCGGTGCGGAGGTCCTTGATGCCGAGCACCTTGTCGAGGACGAGGTTGCTGAGGATGGTGACATCGAGCACGCCGATGGGGTCGTTGTCGTTGTAGGTGCCGGGCTTGGCGGTCATCTTGTACCAGTGGCCGTCGAGGTACATGCTGTGCTCATGCAGCTTGGCGGGCTTGTAGATGTCGGTGCCCATGTCCTGCAGGTCGTAGCTCTCGCCGACGGCGGCAATGAACTGCTCCTTGGTGAGGCCGTTGAGGTCCTTGACCACGCGGTTGTAGTCGATGACGTTGA
>Ga0265300_10001120_pt1 | contig 26214 bp, 15 predicted proteins | sample AusTroGonzalo_MG_FD_193482 | JGI IMG/M metagenome (GOLD analysis project Ga0265300, IMG submission 193482) | Bovine rumen microbial communities from tropical cattle in Woodstock, Queensland, Australia - Gonzalo_03 | ecosystem: Host-associated > Mammals > Digestive system > Stomach > Rumen ...
AGTTCACGGACGTTACCCGGCCAGTGATAACTCATCAAGAGGTTGATTGCCGTTGTCGAAAGGCGAGCGATGCTCTTGCCGTATTTCAGATTCATCTTTTCGATGAAATGCTCGGCCAGCAATATAATATCGCTGTGGCGTTTTGCCAAGTCCGGCATCGAAATCGGGAAGATATTCAGGCGGTAGAACAAGTCTTCGCGGAACAGCTTTTTAGCCATCAGCTCTTCGAGGTTGCGGCTCGTTGCTGCCAAGAAGCGCACATTGGAGTGGAGTTCTTCGTTGCTACCCACGCGGCTAAACGTGCGTTCCTGCAAAAAGCGCAGCAACTTCACCTGCGTCTGCATCGTCAAATCGCCAATTTCGTCGAGGAAGAGCGTTCCCCCGTCGGCAATTTCTGCACGACCTTTACGCATGGTAATGGCACCTGTAAATGCACCCTTTTCATGACCGAAAAGTTCGCTTTCCACGAGGTTTTCGGGGAGAGCGGCGCAGTTCAACGTCACAAACGGCTTGTCCTTGCGGTTCGAAAGTTGCACAATGGCGCGGGCGATCATTTCCTTACCCGTTCCGCTACCGCCTCGAATAAGCACGGTCGCATCGGACTTGGCCACCTGATGCACCTGTTCGTAAACGATTTGCATTTCGCGGCAGTTACCGACCAGTTCGCCCGTCTTTCCGCTGAGCATGTCGCGCAACTTCTGGTTTTCGTCCACCAAAGTCTGGCGTTCGGCAAGCATCGTCTGGCATTCGCTTGCAGCATCGCCAGAGATGTTCGCGATAATTTCGAGCAACGCAACATCACGATCCAAATCCGTCGTTACGTCAACAGGGCGGTCTACAGAAAGCGTTCCGATAATTTGTTCATCATGAATGAGCGGAACGCAAATAAACGCCACCTGGCTATCGTAATTACGGCTTTCGGTTCGGTTCAAGAATCGGGAATCCTTTCGAAGATCCGGAATCACATGGCTACGCCCTGTTTCGGCGACATGGCCCGTAATGCCCTCGCCCACATGGTACTGACCGAGCTGTTTTTTCTTTTCGTCAAGGCCGTGCGATGCTTCGATCTTCAAAACATTGCCAAACAGCAACGTGAACGTGCCGTTCAACATTCCCATTTCGGTATCCAAAATCGTGAGCACGTTATCCAGGAGCTTTTCGACGTTGCGCTCATGAATAATGGCGGTACTGATCTTTTGGATGACCGATATTTCTGGACCTATTGGCTGTTTCATAATATGTAAAATAGGAAAAATTTGATAAAAAGTTGAATTACAATCTTTCACGAATACGCTGGAGGGCGGTCTTCGTCTGCTCGCGGTCGCCAAATGCCGTCAAGCGGAAGTAACCTTCGCCACACGGGCCAAAGCCACTTCCCGGCGTTCCGACGACTTCGCACGAAGCAAGCAACCTGTCGAAGAAGTCAAAGGACTTTTCGCCTTCGGGCAGTTTCCACCAAATGTACGGAGCGTGTTCGCCACCGAAAACGGTGTAACCGCAATCCGTGAGTTCCTTGCGGATGATGGAAGCCGTTTCCATGTAATCCTTGATAACGGCCTTTGTCTGTTCCCAACCTTCCGGCGTGTAAATGGCTTCGGCTGCACGCTGCGTGATGTAGTTGACGCCATTGAACTTGGTGCACTGACGGCGATTCCACATAGAACGGAGCTTGCCGAGTTCGTGCGGAACGATCGTGTAAGCGCAACGGACACCTGTAAAGCCGGCCGTCTTGCTGAAGCTGCGGAATTCGATAGCGCAAGTACGTGCGCCCGGAATTTCGTAAATGGAGTGCGGCAACTTTTCGTCACGGATGTAGCAGTTGTATGCACCGTCGAATAAAATAATAGCACCCGTTTCATTGGCGTAATCCACGAACTTCTGGAGCGTTTCGCGGCTAAGAACCGTACCCGTCGGGTTGTTCGGGCTGCAAAGGTAAATCAACTGCACCGGATTTTTCGGCAAGTCCGGCTGGAAGTTGTTTTCGGCAGTAGAAGCCAGGTAAGTCACTTCGGAGAAATGACCATCGGCCTGGAGCGTTCCCGTGCGGCCTGCCATCACGTTACTGTCGAGGTATACCGGATAAACGGGATCTGGAATCGCAATCCTTGCATCGGCAGAGAAGAGTTCCTGAATGTTTGCCACATCGCACTTGGAACCATCGCTCACAAAAACATCTTCCGGATCCATTTCGACACCGCGCGAAGTGTATTCGCCACGGATAATGGCTTCACGGAGAAAATCGTAACCTTGTTCAGGACCATAACCACGGAACGTCCACTTGACTCCCATTTCGTTTACCGCCTTGTGCATCGCTTCGATAGCGGCAGGGATAATCGGGGACGTGACATCGCCAATGCCCAAGCGGATGATGTCGGCATTTTCATGAGTTCCCTGGTATTCCTTGATTTTCTTGGCAATTGTTGAAAAAAGGTAGCTACCCGGAAGACGGTCGTAATAAGGATTGATGATTGATTCGTTCATAAGAGGTATGAGGTCGGGGCGGTGCCCCTTTGAGGTGTGAGGTCGTGCCTTTCGGCACTTTGAGGTTGTGAGGTGTGAGGATTGAGGATCGACATCGCTCAGAGCTCAATAACCCCTTTAAATACTTCCTTTGCGGGGCCAGTCATGAAGACCGGGCCACCTTCTTCGTGCTTGATGTGGAGCGTTCCGCCATCGAGAACCACGTCGGCTTCGAGACCGATTCTACCCGTGCGCTGGGCGGCCACAAGCGTAGCGCAGCTACCCGTTCCGCAAGCCATCGTAACGCCGCAACCGCGTTCCCAGACGCGCATACGGATCGTATTACTGTCGATGACCTGGGCAAATTCGATGTTGCTTCTGTCCGGGAAAATCTTGTCTACTTCGAGAATCGAGCCCCATTTTTCGAGCTGGATCTTTTCGATGTCGTCTACAAAAATGACCGTATGAGGATTGCCCATCGATACGGTTTCACCAGTAAAATCAAAAGTGTCGGCGGTCAGCTTGATCGTTCCGAGGAACTGGCGCGGAAGGCCCATGTTCACGCAGACGCGTCCGTCTTCCAAAACAGCGGGCTTGACAATTCCACTCTTGGTATGCAAGGAGAATTCCATCGCCTGGCTGAGTCCGCGACTGCGGATAAACTTTGCAACGCAGCGGGTAGCGTTACCGCACATCGCGGCTTCGGAACCGTCAGCGTTAAAAATGCGCATTTCAAATTCGTTGTTGGCGACATTCACGGGAGTCACGACAACCACCCCATCTGCGCCAATGCCAAAACGTCTATCGCAAAGCTCGATGACTCTTCTTTCGAGATCAGGCCCTGCAGTCATATCAAAAGATTCACCCGGTTCGACCAAAACGAAATCGTTGCCAAGACCGGTCCATTTTGAAAATTTCAATGACATAATATGTAATCCTTTTTTGCGCCTATAAAGCAAAAAACGTGCCATTTTTACATTTTCTGTTAATTTGGCGAATTTCGTTAATTTTCGGTATTTTTAGAGAATCCGAAATTTTCATAAAACGAAAGGTTTTACACTTAGTGTAAAACCTTAAGGTATTCTTTACATTTTCTGTAAAAGAATTTTATGAGGGAATTTCGTTATTACAGCCTTCCGACGACCTGCTTGGAGCTTGCCATGGCACGCACAACGAGCGAAGCACCGTTGGCGCAGTCACCCACCGCATAAATGCCACGGGACGGATCCGGAATGATGGCCGTACGCGGAGTCAACTGTAACTGCAAATCGTTCACGAGACCTTCGGCAGGCACGCCAGTAAAGCCCATCGCAAGCACGACCAAGTCCGCTTCGATCACTTCTTCGGTACCCGGGACTTCAACCGGCTTGAGCGGGCGGCCAAGCGGAGACATTTCCCAGTCGACCTTCACCACGTTGACGCCAGCGACATGACCGTCCTTGACGACAAAGCTCTTCGAAGAAACATTCCAGCGACGTTCGCCACCTTCGTGATGGGCATAGCTCGTGCGGAGCATGTACGGCCAATCCGGCCACGGCGTCGACGGAGAACGAGTCTCAGGCGGCTGCGGCATGAATTCGACCTGCAAAACGCTCTTGCAACCTTCACGGATGGATTTACCGACGCAGTCGTTGCCCGTATCGCCACCGCCGATGATAAGTACGCGCTTACCCTTGGCATTGAAGCGTTCCGGATTTGCTTCACCAGGCAAGCTTGCGCCGTGGAGGAAGTCGAGAGCAAGATAAATGCCTTCGGCTTCACGGCCTGGGATCTTCAAGTCACGAGCGTTCGGCGTACCGATGGCGAGGAACACATAGTCAAAATTGCGCTTGATGTATTCCGCAGAAATATCCTTGCCGATTTCGGTATTGCAAACGAACTTGATGCCAGCCTTTTCGAGCAAGGCAACGCGACGGTCGATGACCGACTTGTCGAGTTTCCAGTTCGGGATACCGTAGCGGAGAAGTCCACCGACTTTCGGGCGTTTTTCATAAACTGTAACGGCGTAGCCTTTGCGACGGAGAGCTTCGGCAGCATAGAGGCCTGCAGGACCCGAACCGATCACGGCAACGGACTTTCCATTCGGTTCTGCGGCTTGCGGCTGTTCCACCCAGCCTTCGGCAAATGCGGTTTCGATAATGAACTTTTCGGTCTGGCGCACCATCACCGCTTCGTCATTGAGGTTCCTCGTGCAAGAGGATTCACAAAGAGCCGGGCAAACACGACCCGTAAATTCCGGGTAGAAAGCCGTCTTGCTGATGGTGTCATAAGCCTTGCGGATATCGCCAGCGGCAACGGCGGCGTTGAATTCCGGGACAAGGTTAAAGAGCGGGCACCCTGCCCCATGGCAAAACGGGATGCCGCAATTAGAGCAGCGACTGGCCTGAGGGATAATATCAGCAGCCGTAAAGGTGCGTTCGACTTCGTTCACGTCCTTGACACGTTCTTCAACGGGACGGTAAACATCTTGAATTCTCTGAATTTGTTCCATATTAACAGTCTCCGTTACAATTACTTTTGAGCGTGCATAGCGAGTGCGTGACGGTATTCAACCGGGAATACCTTGACAAATTTCGGACGAGCGTCGTTCCAGTTGTCGAGAATGCGCTTGGCCTTTGCAGAACCCGTAGCTTCGAGGTGTTCCTTGATAATGCCAAGGAGTTCCTTTTCGCTTTCCGATCCGGCAAGCACACTTTCGAGGTCCACGGAATCCACGTTGCAGCTCAAGTCGAAGTGACCCGTTTCGTCGTAGACGTAAGCAAGACCACCCGTCATACCGGCAGCGAAGTTCACGCCCACGCGACCGAGCACGACCACGCGGCCACCCGTCATGTATTCGCAACCATGGTCGCCAACGCCTTCGGAGACGAGGAGCATACCGGAGTTACGGATACCGAAGCGTTCGCCAGCGAGACCGTTGATGAACACCTTACCGCTCGTGCCACCGTAACCGATGACGTTACCGGCAATGACGTTGTCTTCGGCCTTGAATGTTGCGTTGTGCGGCGGACGGACGATGATCTTACCACCGCTCAAGCCCTTGGCCATAAAGTCGTTGACTTCACCTTCGAGGTCGAGCGTAATACCCGGAGCAAGGAATGCACCGAAGCTCTGGCCGGCAACACCCTGCAAGTGGATCTTGATCGTATCTTCAGGGAGGCCCTTTGCACCGTAGAAGTCATCCACATAACCGGAAGTTTCGGTACCCACCGTACGGTCCGTGTTGTGGATCATGGCGCAGAGTTCCACCGACTTGCCGGACTTGAAGGAATCCTGGACAAACGGGAGAATTTCGCGACGGTCGAAGTTGACGAGTTCTTCGGGCACGTAGTTTTCGTCAGAAGCCTTGCAACCTTCAACAGTCTGGAAGACCTTGCTGAAGTCGAGGTTCTTGGCCTTGTAGAATTCGATAGCGTGGTTCACGTCGAGCAAGTCGCTACGGCCGCAGGCTTCGCGGAGGCTCTTGAGACCGAGGCCAGCGAGGATTTCACGGACTTCGTCAGCGATGAAGAAGAGGAAGTTCTTGACGTATTCCGGCTTGCCCTTGAAGTGCTTACGGAGTTCCGGGTCCTGAGTGGCGAGACCCATCGGGCACTGGTTCGTATGGCAGCGACGGTCCATAATGCAACCGAGAGAAGCAAGCAGGTTCGTGGCAAAGCCGAATTCTTCAGCACCGAGGAGTGCGCCAATCACGACGTCACGACCGGTCTTGAGCTGACCATCGACCTGGAGCTTGACGCGGCCACGGAGGTTGTTGAGCACGAGCGTCTGTTCAGCTTCGGCAATACCGAGTTCCCACGGCAAGCCAGCATGCTTGATGGACGTGAGCGGAGAAGCACCCGTACCACCATCGTGACCAGAAATCAACACGACATTAGCGTGAGCCTTGGCAACACCGGCTGCAATCGTACCGACACCGACTTCGGACACGAGCTTCACGGAAACACGAGCCTTCGGGTTAGAGTTGTGCAAGTCGTAAATGAGCTGAGCCAAGTCTTCGATGGAGTAAATATCGTGATGCGGCGGCGGAGAAATAAGCGAAACATTCGGGATGGAGTGACGCACACGAGCGACGAATTCGTTCACCTTACGAGCCGGGAGCTGGCCACCTTCACCGGGCTTTGCACCCTGAGCCATCTTGATCTGCAAATCCTTAGCGTGACGGAGATAGTCGATGGTCACACCGAAACGACCAGAAGCAATCTGGCGGATGGCAGAGCTACGGATTTCGCCGTTCGGCCCCGGAGTATTGCGATCCGGATCTTCACCACCTTCACCGCAGTTACTCATGGCACCGACGCTATTCATGGCGATAGCGATGCATTCGTGAGCTTCCGGGCTCAAGGAGCCAAGGCTCATAGCGCCTGCAACAAAGTGCTTGACGATGCTTTCGCGAGATTCGACTTCGGAAATATCGATCGGAGTCGCATCCTTGAACTTGAAGAGGCCACGGAGCGTTGCGAGACGTTCGGACTGGTCGTCAATCAACTTCGAGTAAACTTTAAACTTAGAGTAGTCGCCCATCTGGACAGCCTGGCGGAATGCACCGAGAGACTGCGGAGTCCACAAGTGGTGTTCACCTTCCTTGCGGTAGCGATACTGGCCGCCTTCCTTAAGGACGCTGCTAGCGTCGGCAAGAGCGATGTGGTTGCGGTCATCGACTTCCTTGGCGATTTCTGCAAGGCCGATACCTTCGATGCGGCTTGCCGTACCCGGGAGGTACTTGTCGATGAATTCGCGGTTGAGGCCAACGGCTTCGAAGATCTGAGCGCTGCGGTAGCTACGGAGCGTAGAGATACCCATCTTGGACATGATCTTCAGGAGGCCCTTGTCTACAGCCTTGATGTAGTTAGCGGCGGCAGTGACCGGATCCACGTCGAGCTCGCCCGTATGGCAAAGGTTCGAAATACTCTCGAGAGCGAGGTACGGGTTGATCACTGTTGCGCCGTAACCAAGGAGAAGTGCAAAGTGCATGACTTCGCGGACTTCACCAGACTGCACAATCAAACCGATTTCAGGACGGACGCCTGCTTCGACCAAGGTACGGTTCACGCAAGCGGTTGCAAGGAGCGACGGCATCGGCACATAGCCCCAGTCCACATTCTTATCGGAAAGAACGATGATGTTGAAGCCATCCTGCACGGCGCGGACAGCATCGCCAGCGAGCTTCTGCAAAGCTTCTTCCAAGACTTCGCCGTTACCGCCAATCGGGAACTGCATCTTGAGCACTTTAGCCTTGAAGCTCTTATCACCGATGTTTTCAAAGCGGCGGATTTCGTCTTCGGTTACCACCGGACGCGGAATCTTGATCAAGTGGGCCTGTTCCGGAGTTTCTTCAAGAATGTTGCCGTGGTTACCGATGTAAGTCGTAAGACTCATCACGAGCTCTTCGCGAATCGGGTCAATCGGCGGGTTCGTCACCTGGGCGAATAGCTGCTTGAAGTAGTTGAAGAGCGGCTGCGGCTTGTCGGAAAGCACAGCGAGAGCGGCATCGTTACCCATGGAACCGAGCGGTTCTGCGCCCGTCTTAGCCATCGGCTGCAAAATCACGCTCAAGTCTTCGGCAGAGTAACCAAAACGCTTCTGCTGAATGAGCAAGTCGGACGGAACATCAGACGGGCTGATTTCGCTGAACAAACCGCGAACGCTCATCTTGTTTTCGGCAACCCAACGGCGGTAGGGCTTGCTGCGGGCCACGAGAGCCTTCATTTCGGCGTTCTTCAAGATGCGGTGATTTTCGATGTCGAGGTAAATGATTTCACCCGGTTTGAGGCGGCCCTTTTCTTCGACCTGGTCGTCATCGATATCAAGCACACCCGTTTCGGAAGCCATGACAAAAAGACCATCTTTACATAAAGTGTAACGTGCCGGACGGAGGCCGTTACGGTCAAGGATTGCACCGGCATTGATACCGTCAGAGAATGCAACGGCAGCAGGGCCATCCCACGGTTCCATCAACATGGATTCGTATTCAAAGAAGCCACGCACGTCGCGACCGAGGTAGTGCTTAGCACCCCAAGCCTGCGGCATCATCATGAGCATGGCGTGCGGGAGGCTACGGCCTGCAGCGACCAAAAGTTCAAACATATTGTCGAGGCTAGCGGAGTCGCTCTGGCCTGCGGCAATCAACGGAAGGCACTTCTGAAGATCTTCACCGATGCGATCGCTCTTGAGGTACGGTTCGCGAGCCTTGAGGCTGTTCAAGTTACCGCGGAGCGTGTTGATTTCGCCGTTGTGAGCGAGGTAACGGAACGGATGAGCGAGCGGCCAAGTCGGGAACGTGTTGGTCGAATAGCGCTGGTGAACAAGGGCGATAGCACTTGCAAAGTCCTTGTCGTTCAAATCTTTGTAGAAGCCTTCGATCTGTGTTGCAAGCAAAAGGCCCTTATAAACAACAGTCCTGGAGCTGCAAGAGCAGATGTAAAGGTTCTTGATCGTCTTTTCGATCTGGCGACGGATAATGAACAGCTTGATTTCGAAAGCGTCGTTCGATTCGAACTTGGAACCGTCAAAGAAGAACTGGCGAATGTGCGGGAGCGTTTCGCGAGCCGTGCGACCAATAGAAGACGGATCGACGGGAACTTCACGAATCTTAAGGACCGGAGCACCTTCGGCAGCGGCGAGTTCCTTGATCTGGGCGTCAACGGAATCGGCGGCAACGGTGTTTTCGACAAAGACCATGGCTACGCCGTAACGTGCCGGAAGGTCTTCATAAATCTTGCGGAAGAACTTGTCCGGCATCGAGAGCAAAAGACCGGCGCCGTCACCCGTTTCCGGGTCGCCACCTGTTGCACCACGATGGAGGAGACGCTTCAAGACAGTAATACCCTGAGTAACAATCTCGTGAGACGCCACATTGTTGATGTTGGCGACAAGGCCGACACCGCAGGCGTCATGTTCGTTGGCTGGATCGTAAAGAGCTTGTGCTTGCATGAAAAATCCTTTTTCTAACAATTTTTTGCGACCCTATATGCAAAAACTGTGCCAACACGTCACATAATCTGTAACACGCCTACCAAGTAGCGTAAATGCGGTCAAAAATGTAAAACTTGAAAATTTTTGACGAAAATTCAAAAATTTAGCATTACAATTTTTGAAAAGAAAATTTGTCTTTTTACACTTAGTGTAATTCAAAAACGTCTTAAGACTCCAAAGAGATCCGCTAAAGCCCCGTACGACGGATGCCACTATACAAAACATCGCAATGGCATTATTTTTGCAAAACATTTTTCCATATGAAAAATGCAATTTACACAACCCTAAAATTATCTAAATTTGGCCCCATGATTAATTTTATCAAATCCGTCTACTCCGGCTTATGCATCGGCCTCGGCGGCACAGCATTCCTCTCTTGCGACAACAAGATCCTGGGATCGTTCCTCTTCGGTCTTGGACTTTTCACGATTCTGAATTTCGGATTCAACCTTTTCACAGGAAAAGTCGGCTACTTCGTCAACAAGAAACCCAATTACTGGGGATTCCTTGCGATTGTCTGGCTCGGCAACTTTGTCGGAACATTTCTGTTTGCCAAAATGATAGCCGCCACGCGCTACGGTGCCACGCTCCAGGCCAAGGCGAATACCCTTTGCGTCATCAAGGACGGCGACAGCCCCTTGAGCCTTCTGGTGCTTGGAATCTTTTGCGGCATGCTCATGTTCATCGCAGCAGATGGTTACAAGAGCATCGAAAACCAGGTTGGAAAAGTTTTTACTGTGTTCCTCCCCGTCATGGTCTTTATCTTGAGCGGATTCGAACACTGCATCGCCGACATGTTCTATTTTTCGTTGGCGAGCGACTTTTCGTTGACGATGTTCAAGGCGCTTTTGGCGATTACGATCGGCAATACGATTGGCGGCGGGCTTATTCCGCTGATGCAAAAGCTTAAAGACAAAGCTCCTAATATATAATTATAGTTACCACCACTGAACATTGAGCGCAAGCGTGAATCGGTGAATTGCCCGTTCACGCTCTTTTTCTACAATCTTATACGTCAAATCTCTGCCGTAACGGAATTCTAGACCCATACCTAGACGTTTACCAACAATTCCCGCAACATACGCGCCAGCACCGATTTCATCGTAAAGTACGGGAACGGGATGGACATTAAAGGTAAAATCTTCACGTTCCAATGCTTCACGGCCATTCCTGGAAATGTGCTGCGTCAGCCCGACACGAAGTTTTCCGGAGTAAAAAGGCAATTGTTCAATAATTGAAAAACCGCCAGCCCATTGAATATAGGCATACTCGTATTTCTTGAAATTGTAAAAGCACAAGTTGCTCCACCCCATCGCGCCAAAGTAATCCGAGATGAATCCCGCCTGCACGTACGGAGAAGTCCAATCTAGGCCAACACCCAATTTAAGGTTGCCATACTGCTTTTGCATATCAAACGTAGACTGGAACCACCATTCGGTATTGTCGTATCCATGTTCTTCGTCCGGCAAGGGCTTGCGCTTTATCGTTTCGTAAGATTCAAGATGGTCATTTCCGTTCGTCCCCCACACATACGAGGCCGTTACGTTTTTCTGTAAGTCGCCATCGCCTTTTTCCATAAACGCAGACGCAGAAGGCGGGTGGATAATCGCCACACTACATCCGGACAAAACAAGCGCAATTGCCAAGAGAATTACATTCAACTTCATAGTTAAGGACAATATATAAAGTAAGCGGCGCTTTATACAAGTCATTTACGACAAAACGCAAAAAAGCCGGGATAACCCGGCCCATTTAAATGAATTTTGTGCAATCGCAAAAACGAAAGCGAAACGTTATCCAAGACGTGCGTTCACGACGTCCCAGTTCACGATGCTCCACAGAGACTTCAAGTAATCCGGACGACGATTGCGATAGTCTATATAATAAGCGTGTTCCCACACGTCAAACGTCAGAAGCGGCGTAAGCCCCTTGGTAATCGGATTCTGAGCGTTGCCTTCTTGCGTAATCACGAGCTTGCCAGAAATATCGGCAGAAAGCCAGACCCAACCGGAACCGAAAAGCCCAGCACCTTTCGCCTGGAATTCTTCCTGGAATTTTTCGAACGAGCCGAAATCACGAACGATGGCGTCCGCAATTTTACCCGTCGTAGCATTCCCGCTCTTGGTGGCAGTAAACTGCAAAAAGTACATCGCATGGTTCAAGATCTGCCCTGCGTTATTGAAGACACCCCCATCGGATGTCATGACGACGTCTTCAAGGGACTTTCCTTCGAACGCTGTTCCCGGAAGGGCGGCATTAAGATTGTTCACGTAAGTCTGCAAATGCTTTCCGTAGTGGAACAAGATCGTTTCTTGGCTAAGTACAGGGGCCAAATCCGCAGCACCATACGGAAGAGCCGGCATTTCAAATTTACCATTGATAGGTTTTATCATAGGAACTCCTCTCTTTTCTACGCCGACCTTTCGACGTAATCTTTTTGTAATATATAAAACTTTTTTATGAAAGAACTAGAAATCGCAAAAAAGTGAGTTTTACACTTTTTGAAAGGGAAATTTTTATTCTATAAAAAGAAGACAAGCCCTAAAGTACACGAAAAAACGCAGAATCGACGACATTCGAGCTTTTTATGCTTTCAAGTTCATCACTCCGCACAAAAATAGTGTAATCCATTTCGCCTTTTTATTTACACATTCTGTAAATCACCTCTTTTTTTTCCAAAATCTGTAATCTTTACACCCTAAATTGGCATTCTACACAAGAGCCGTAAAGAGGCGTTTTTCGTTAAATTTCGGCATTTTATAGGCAAATTTCAATTTTGGCACGCTTTTCGCTTATTGAGGCGCGAAAACAAAAACAAATAGGAGTTTGCCAAAAATGAGCAACGAATACAGAATGAAAGCAATCAAGGAAATCGCCGCGGAAGCCGCTGGCGCAAACCTCCCCGCAGCCCCCGCAAACATTGACTTCTACGGTGAAGACGTCTTCAACGCCGAAGCAATGCGCGCTTACCTCCCGAAAGAAATTTGCAAGAAGTTGTTTGCAACGATTGACGATGGCGCACCGCTCGACCCGAGCATCGCTGGCGAAGTCGCTCACGCCATGAAGAAGTGGGCAATCGACCGTGGCGCAACTCACTTTACGCACTGGTTCCAGCCGCTTACCGGCTCTACCGCTGAAAAGCACGACTCCTTCCTTGAACCGGAAAACGGCAAGGCCATCCTCGCCTTCAGCGGCAAGAACTTGATCGTCGGCGAACCGGACGCATCTTCTTTCCCGAGCGGCGGCCTTCGTTCTACTTTCGAAGCTCGTGGTTACACGGCTTGGGACCCGACTTCCCCGGCATTCATCAAGCGTCACGGCAACGGTGCAACCCTCTGCATCCCGACCGCTTTCTGTAGCTACACTGGCGAAGCACTCGACAAGAAGACTCCGCTTCTCCGCTCCATCCAAGCTTTGCAGAAATCTGCTGACCGCCTCATGGGTCTCTTCGGCGTCGCTCCGCAGAAGGTGAACGTCACTCTCGGTGCCGAACAGGAATACTTCCTCGTCGACAAGCGCTTCTACCTCCAGCGTCCGGACCTTTACCAGGCAGGCCGCACTTTGTTCGGTGCAGCTCCGGCAAAGCACCAGCAGATGGAAGACCACTACTTCGGTAGCATTCCGGCACGCATCTTGAACTTCATGAACGATGTGGAAAAGGAACTCTGGAAGCTCGGCATTCCGGCAAAGACCCGCCACAACGAAGTCGCTCCGGCTCAGTTCGAACTTGCTCCGATGTTCGAAGAAGTGAACCTCGCTTGCGACCACAACATGCAGATTATGGAAGTCCTCCGCCAGGTCGCTGACCGCCACGGACTCGTCTGCCTCCTCCACGAAAAGCCGTTTGCTGGCATCAACGGTTCTGGCAAGCACAACAACTGGTCCGTAAACTACGGCAAGACCAACCTCTTGAACCCGGGCAAGGATCCGCACCAGAATGCCATCTTCCTCACCACGCTCTGCGCTGTGATCTACGCTGTCGATACTCACGCCGACCTTCTCCGTATGGCTGTTGCAAGTGCCGGTAACGACCACCGCCTTGGCGCTAACGAAGCTCCTCCGGCAATCATCTCCATGTACCTCGGCGACCAGCTTGCCGACGTCATCGACCAGCTCGAAAAGGGCGATCCGAAGTCCAGCAAGCAGGCTGGCGCACTCAAGCTCGGTTCCGATACCCTCCCGCCGCTCCCGCGTGACGCTACTGACCGTAACCGTACTTCTCCGTTCGCATTCACTGGCAACAAGTTCGAATTCCGTGCACCGGGTTCCAGCCAGAGCTGCTCTGAACCGAACGTCATCCTCAACACCATCGTTGCCGAAGCCTTCGACATCATCGCCGACAAGCTTCAGAGCGTTCCGGCCGACAAGTTCCACGAAGAACTCCAAAAGCTCTTGCAGAAGATTGTCAAGGAACACAAGAAGGTTATCTTCAACGGCAACGGCTATACCGACGAATGGGTCGAAGAAGCTGCAAAGCGTGGCCTCCCGAACATCCGCACCACGATGGAAGCCCTCCAGGCTCTCACCAAGAAGGAAAACGTCGAACTCTTCGAAAAGTACGGCGTATTCAACAAGCGTGAACTTGATTCCCGCTACGAAGTGAACATGGAAGACTACCACAAGAAGATTCACATCGAAGGCGAAATCGCACGCGACATGGCCAAGGATATCATCCTCCCGCAGGCTGTCAAGGCTTACTCTTGCGCCCTCAAGGCTAACGAAATGGCTTTGAACCAGGGTCTCCCGGCTCTCGATTCTTACGCCAAGCCGCTTGGTGAAGGCATCAAGAAGCTCCTCGCTGCAATCGAAGTGATGGAAAAATCTCTCGCCTCTAAGCACGAAGACATCTTGAACGGTATGATCGACCTCCGCTTGGTCGTGGACGCTCTCGAAAAGATCGTTCCGGACGAACTCTGGCCGCTTCCGAAGTACAGAGAAATGCTTTTCGTTTACTAACGAAAAGCATGGCCTCTCAAGCACTTCGTGTACTAATCAAAGATCTTTTGCCACTCGGCAAAACGAATGGTTCAATACAATAAACCGAAGACTCCATGTACTAAATAAGAAGTCCCGCAGTTTCTGCGGGGCTTTTTCTATGCGAGCCTAACTGTAATTTCATCAAGCACACCGTACTTTACATAAATCGTAAAGCAAATGTCAAAAATTACATTTTATGTAAAACCATATAACAGCTGACCTTTGAAAATTCCATCAAAAACGCCATTTTTCACTGTTGGCACGGTTATTGCATACGGGAGCTAGATAATTACAAATTGTGTAAATTAGGAAAATTATTATGGCATTGAAGCATCAGTACAACGGCAAAACAAAGTTTATTATCGTCACCGGAGGCGTCATCTCCGGACTCGGCAAAGGAGTAGCAGCAGCGTCCATCGGGGCGCTGCTTTCTGCTAAAATGAAGGTGGTTCCGGTCAAGTGCGATGGTTACCTCAACACCGACCCGGGTACAATGAACCCGACGGAACATGGCGAAGTTTTTGTTTTGGATGATGGTGGCGAATGCGACATGGACTTCGGTCACTACGAACGTTTCTTGAACGTGACCGCCAAGAAGGACTGGAGCCTGACCATGGGTCGTATTTTCAAGATGATTCTCGAAAAGGAACGTCATGGAGACTACCTCGGACATACGGTGCAGTTTATCCCGCACGTTACCGACCTCATCAAAGAACAATTCTACAGAATTGCGAACCAGGAGAAGGCCGACGTATTGCTGATCGAAATTGGCGGTACCGTGGGTGACCTTGAAAACCAGTTCTACATCGAAGCGGCCCGTCAGTTGAGCCACGAAGTCGGCAAGCAGAATGCGATGTTCGTACACCTCACCTACATCCCGATTCCGTCCGGCGTGAACGAACAGAAGTCCAAGCCCACGCAGATGTCTGTCCACGATTTGAACAAGCTCGGTATTTATCCGGAAATCATCATCGGACGCTGCGAAGAATACATCAAGCCGCACCTCAAGGAAAAAATCGGTCTGTTCTGCAACCTGCCAGCAGACCACATTATCTCTGGCATTGACGTCAAGCACGTTTACGAATGCCCGCTCGTTTACGATGCCGAAGGCATTCCTGAAATTCTCTCGAAGACGCTCGGCATTTACGCCCCGCCGAAACTGGAACAGTGGAGCAAGCTCGTCGAAGCCCTCAAGCGCAACTCGGTGAATCCGCGCAAGACTTTGACGGTCGCCATTTGCGGAAAATACCTCGCCCTCGAAGACTCTTACGCTTCCGTAGTCGAAGCCATCACGCACACGTCCGCTCACTTGGATTTGCACACGAATATCCGCTGGGTCGATACTGAAAAAATCGAGAACGGCAGTTTGTCTGTAGAAACAGCGCTCAAGGGAATCGACGCCGTCATCGTTCCGGGTGGTTTCGGCAGCCGCGGTATCGAAGGTAAGATTCAAGTCATCCGCTACGTGCGTGAAAACAACATCCCGTTCCTCGGCATTTGCTACGGCATGCAGCTTTCTGTTGTGGAATTTGCCCGCCACGTTTGCGGCATCAAGGGCGCAGGCACCATCGAAATGGAAAGCGACAGCTACCACGTCGAAGATCCGGTTATCGCCTTCCTCCCCGGCCAAGAAAACATCCAGGATTTGGGAGCAACGATGCGCCTCGGCGGTCACGACGTCTTGATCAAGGAAGGCAGCCGCGCCAACGAAGTCTACGGTTCCAGAGTCATTCGCGAACGCTTCCGCCACCGCTACGAAGTGAACCCCAAGTACGTCGAAAAGATTGAACAGGGCGACCCGACTGGCGCAAACCAGCAAAAGCTCATATTCTCCGGCAAGGCCGCCAACGAAGACATCATGCAGATCATGGAATTGACGGACCACCCCTACTTTATGGCTTGCCAGTTCCATCCTGAATTGAAGTCCTCCTTGATCCACCCGGCACCGCTGTTCTTGGGTCTTTTGAAGGCGGCAGACGAAAGGACGAAATAGCCTATTTGTTGGTGCAATTTCTATATTGCGCCGCAAATGGAAAAGCTTTTAAATTTTGACAACGAATATCTTTGGCACCCTTATGCAGCGCTACATAAGGGGCCTTCTCGTTTTTTGGCGAAGTCCGCTCACGGAACGACGATCGAGACCGCTGACGGATTAAAGCTTATTGACGCCGTTTCTAGCTGGTGGTGCATGGCGCACGGCCATAACGCTCCCGAAATCGTCGAAGCGATTCAGAAGCAGAGCGAAAAGATGTGCCATGTGATGTTCGGCGGTTTTACGCACGAGCCCGCCATTGAACTTGGCGAAAAGTTGGTGAATTTTTTGCCGAAGGGACTCAACAAGATTTTCTTTGCGGATTCTGGAAGCATCGCCGTGGAATGCGCCGCCAAGATGGCGGTGCAGTACCAGCATGCGCTGGGTCGCCCGGAACGTTGTAAATTGGTGGCCCTGAAGGGCGGCTACCACGGTGACACGGCAGGCGCGATGGCGTTGAGCGATCCAGACGGAATGCATGTGCTTTTCCGAGGCATTATGCCACAACATTACTTTGCCGAACGCCCAAACTGCCGTTTTGACAGCGCCTGGGACGATAGCGATTTCGAATCGATGGAACGCGTCGTCGAAGAACATGAAAAAGAAATTGCAGCCGTCATTTGCGAACCCGTCTTTCAGGGCGGAAACGGCATGTGGCTTTACAACGCAGGCTACCTCAAGCGACTCCGCAAGCTCTGCGACGAAAAAGGGATCCTCCTGATTCTCGACGAAATCGCTTCTGGATTTTTCCGCACGGGCCCGAAGTTTGCAATGATGCACACCGCCGATGTAAACGGCGATTACATCACCCCCGATATTATGTGCATCGGCAAGGCGCTTACCGGCGGCTCTATCACAATGGCCGCTTGCGTCGCCTCCGAAAAAGTTGCCGAAACCATCACGAACAGCAAGATTTCGGCATTTATGCATGGGCCGACGTATATGGCAAATCCGCTTGCCTGTGCGGCTGGCATCGCCTCGCTTTCGCTTTTTGAAAACCGCGATTACGCCACAAGCGTCGCTCGAATCGAAGCACGCCTCCGCGCGAATCTGGAACAGCTCCGTTCGCTCGAAAACGCCGCCGATGTCCGCGTATTGGGCGCTATCGGCGTCTTGGAACTCAAGGCAAAACCCACCGCCGAAGACATCCAGAAAGTGATCCGCGAAACGGGCGTATGGCTCAGGCCGTTCTGCAATTACGTCTACACCATGCCGCCGCTCATTACGACAGACGCTGAAATCGACCGCATTTGCGATGCCATCAAGCGTATTGGCGAATGCGAACCCGCTCCGATTACCGAAGGCGACGACGAATTCCACGAGTAGATATTAGAACGAGCTTCGCTCTACAGACGAGAGATGGTTTTAGTTTATGGATTACTATAGCTTAAAAATGAGAGCTTCGCAGCAAGTTGGCGAAGGCGAACAGAAACACGAACAGCATATTTCCGGCGCAGAACGCATCGTCGGTCACGACAACGTCGAAGCCGTTTGTGCCGCAATGGTGCGCCGCGCCCTCACCCATTCCAAGGGCGACCCGGATTTCATCAACGTCAAGATTGAAAAGATTAGCGAAAACGACATCCAGATTCTAAAGGCTTTGCCTGTCACACGCGTCGACGTGGACACATGGCAGCAAGGACTCGACAAGGCTTTTGAACTCGTCAACAAAACAGTTTGCGACGCTCGTCATCCTCGTGAAGACGAGGATCCAAACATACTCAACGACTTCAGAGCTAAACTCCCTGAACTTTTGCGAGAAACGTTCCCGATGCGTGGGGCCATGCTTTACGACATCGCCACCGGCACCCGCCTAGAACCGGATCAAGCTCGTGGTGTGCGAGCAACGTACATGGACGCCTTGCATTCCAGCGTTGTCGACAGTTGCAAGAATCATTTTAACGAAGCCATCGTGCTTGCGACAAAAGTGGCAAACGCACCCGGCATGGTTGCGGAATTCTGCATTTCGGACGACCCGAACTACATCACCGGATACGTGGCCAGCAAGGAACTCGGCTACGTACGCATCATGAAGATGAAGGAAATGGGCGACGAAAACGGAGGCCGCATCTTCCTGTTCGATTCACGCAAGGCGTCTGCCGAAGAATGCATCGAATACTTGCAAAAGAAAAAAGTTCTAGTAAACATCGAAGGTGCTTAAACAGCGCCTTTTTTACTTTAGAACTTCATCTCCGATATGTCTTTAACTTCGCCGTTTTCATCAAAAGAAACGTCCATGTAGAACACGCCATCGGCGCTACTGATGAACAATGGTTTTACGGTTCCCGCAAATGACGATTGCTTTTCAAAAGAAACATCAATGTGATCGCCGTTAAGGATTACAGACACCGGCATCACGGCATCCTTGTTGTTTAATTGGCCGAACGAGAAATACGGATTCAGCCCATCAAGAGCACGCGGGAAATGGAACACGATGTTCTTTGACTTCATCACGGAGCTAAGCAAACCATCCTTATCCTTCATTTCTACGGAACTTCCAGAGCGGACAAAATCCACAAAAAGTTTTCCAGTCCATTTTTTGCCCATGTAATCAAAGTTCTTTTTTTCAAAACTATTCTGGTCCGTACGTTTCTTTATTTTATCCAAAATATTCGTACGTTTGACCTTGTCCTCGTCCACCCAAACAATCAAGCTGTCCGTCATGATGACCGCTCTAGCCGAAACGATATCGGAAACCTTATTTTTCTTTTTGCCGTAAATTTCATAATCCAGTTGCAACTTGCCGAAATCAGCAACGGAATGCGGCTCGATATTGTTGACCGTCGTTTCCATTTTCTTGACTAAATATTCGTCTTTATACATGTCCGTCAAATGCAAGCAGAGGAACAGTCGAACGTTAGAAAGCCTACGGTCCGAACGGTTTTCAATCTTTATCGCTAGTTTATCAGAAAAAGAAAGTGTCGGGTTGTACGCCTGCAAATCAAGGAACGAATGTTCTTCGAAAATCAAGTTCAAAAGCGTCGGCATGTACTTTTCAACGTACTTCATGTCGGCAATCAAATAATCATACACATCCTGGTTTCCGCGGCGGAAAAAATGCTGAAAAATTTCTTCTTTAGCTTTTGCGAGATTCCCCTTGTCGTAAGCCACGATTGCCTTTTGGAAATTCGGTGAGAAAAATCCGAGCCCTTCCATCATCGACTTGTACATGGTCAGCACAAAATGACCTTCTACAGATTTCGTCAGATGGTTTCTGTAGTTGTACGAATTGTACATGTCTAACAGTTCCTCAGATTGACGCGGGTATTCCACTGAGGACTGGTCAAACAGATTATTCGCCTTGGTATCGTCGCCTTGCAGCATGTGGCAAGTTCCCAAAAGCACAAGAGCTGGAGCCGATTTTTCAGGATGGTCCTGAATGTAAGCGTTGAGGATTTGCTTGGCAACATCCAAGCCTCCAAACTTTTCCGAAACCGCCTCGCCCATTTGGGCCTTACGCACGAGGCAGAAAGCCTTAAGCAAAGATGCTTCGCGATCCTTGGAAAATTCCGAAAGCACTTGAGAGAGCGTCGTTAACGCCCCATCGATATCTCCATTATTGATGGAAATGTACGCTTGGTCGCGCATCAGGCAAAGACGATTCCATTTCGCCATATAGGTCAAATACACCTTCATGTATTCTTCTAGATAAGATAAATAAGCATCTTGATGTTTATCCAAAGCCTTGCGAGCTTCCTTGGCAAGTTTGTCATTTTTTAAGGAATTCTCGTATGCACTCTTCCCGGCAACCACCCCTCGGAGCACCAAGCTAGAAACGGCTCCGACATCCAAGCCACCAGATACAGCGGCCCTGATCCCTTCGGCCAAAGGAGAACCCATGGAAACGAGGTTTTCATTGGCGGATACGGATTTCCACAAATTTTGACGTTCCGTAGCATTCAAGTCTTCTTCGGCTCGGCGCAAGCTTTGGTAGTACGGGATGAGTTTCTTTTTCGCCTTGATGACTTCGGCCGGAATGCCACGATAATCCTGGGACGCGACAAAGCGGAGGTATTCCTGCATGTCCTGACTTTTTCCGTAACCGTCATCGAGAATGTGCAACAGTCTGATGGTCTTTTCGATATCTACCGTTTCGTTGCTTGAAGGAACTGTAATGGTATCTTCACCTGTGTCCACTTGCATGGCGCTTGAATCGCTAGACGCAATAGCGTCATCAAGAACTTTGACAACAGATTCTACTTCTTGCTGGACAAGTTCATCTTTTGCACGGCTAGAAATAACATGCGAAATCACGAGCGCAATAATTGCGACTGCCGTAAGGACCAAGCAACCTATGCCCACTTTACGCATAGAAAGAACCTCTTTTTGAATTCAATGGCTAATCAAGCCTATAACATTGAATGTTTATCTGCATTTGATAATATAAAAATATATTCGATGCAAAACCCAACCGAAATTTTTTAACTTTCGCCTGTCAAAAACAAGAAGCCGAACATGAGCAACGAACTTTTAGACAAATTTACCAAAGCAGCGCTAGATACGGCAAAGGCAACCCATACCTACCGCACTATGCGCCTGATGAAATCGCCGGAATCCTCGCACATTACGTTACGCACGACAGACGGGGCCACTCACGAACAGATTCTCCTCGCCTCCAATTCTTACCTCGACTTGGCAAACGTCGAAGAACTCAAGCAAGTGATGGCGAAAGCTGTCCTCGAATGGGGTACAGGAAGCGGTGGCGCACGCCTTACAACGGGCAACAAGACTCCGCACGAAGAGCTGGAAGCTGAAATTGCAAAGTTCAAAGGCGAAGAAGCGGCAATCACGTTCAACACGGGTTACATGGCGAACATCGGAACGATTTCGGCGCTCTGCGGAAAGAACGACTTTATCTTTAGCGACGAGCTGAATCACGCAAGCATCATTGATGGAATCCGCCTTTCGCGAGCCAAATGCTTTGTCTACAAGCATAATGACTTGGCCGATTTGGAACGCCTGATCGAAACGGCGAAAGCTGAGTTTTGCGCACGAGAAAAGCTCAAGTGCGAAAATGGTAATGATGCAGATTTTCGTGCGCTCATTGTAACGGATGCCGTGTTCAGCATGGACGGCGATTTGGCGAACTTGCCGGAGCTTTTGCGAATCGCTCACGAACACGGCTGCTTGCTGATGATTGACGAAGCTCATGCCACAGGCGTTATCGGACGCACAGGACGAGGACTCGCCGAACATTACGGATGCGAACACGCCGACGTTACCGTGGGTACTTTGAGCAAAGCCGTCGCCTGCGAAGGGGGTTTTGTGGTTGGCAAGCAGCAGCTCATCGACTTTTTGCGGAACAAGTCCCGAAGCTTTATTTTTACGACAGCGATGGCTCCGGCTGTGGCTGCGGCCGCCTGCAATAATTTGAAGTTCATCGACAAGCATCCAGAACGCGTTCAACAGCTCCAAGAGAACGTGAAGTTTTTCTGCGAATGCCTCCGCCACGAAGGTCTAGACGTGCCGACAACGGATTCTGCGATTGTACCGATTGTCATTGGTGATGAAGCGGCGGCTCTCAATGCGTCAGCAGAACTCCAGCAACGAGGGCTGTTGATCCCCGCGATTCGTTCCCCCACGGTGGCGAAAGGGCAAGCCCGCCTCCGCGCAAGCCTCATGGCCACGCACACGCACGAAGAACTCGAACACGCCGCCAAGGAAATCGCAAAAGTTCTCGCGAGGTAAAAAAAATGACAAATAATCTCTCGTCTCTCGTCTCTACTCTCTCATCTAAATTCAAAGGTTACTTCGTTACCGCTACCGGCACGGATGTCGGCAAAACTTTTATCACCGCTCTCCTCGTCAAGAAATGGCGAGATTCCAGCATTGACGCCGGCTACTACAAGGCAGCCCTCAGCGGCGCAGAACTCCGCAACGGACAATGGATCGCTGGCGACGCCGATTACGTCAAGCGCATTGCAGGCCTCCCCGACACGCAAGATGAGCTCGTGAGTTACATCTATAAAGAAGCCGTATCCCCGCACCTTGCCGCCCGCAAAGAAGGGAATCCCGTCGAACTTTCGAAAGTAGAAGCCGACTTTAACGCCACCTGCGCCCGCCACAAATTCGTCTTTGTCGAAGGCTCCGGTGGCATCATCTGCCCCATCCGCGACGACGTCGACAGCTCGGGCAATCCTGATCCGAACGGCAAAACGCTCTTCCTCGAAGACATTATGAAAACGGTAAACCTTCCCTTGCTGATCGTCACGACAGCAGCACTCGGTTCCATCAATGCCTGCGTCCTCACGGTAGAATACGCCAAAAGCCGCGGCCTTGACATTCGCGGAATCATCGTGAACCGCTACGGCGAAAGCAAAAACCTCGAAATGGAAGACGACAACATCCGCATGATGCAGAAACTTACCGGCCTCGAGATCCTCGCCAAAGTGAAGCCCGGAGACTCCGATTTAGGCGTAGAACCGTTCTAATACGCCAATGTTTTACAGTTTCTTTCTAAACCGAAAAACGCTTTACATTTTATGTAAAACTTTTCTTAAAAAATATAAAAGAGTGCATTGTCGCCCACCATTCTTTTTACTATAATTGCTCCCGATGAAAAGAATGGAACATGAGACCCTGAAGCATGCCATTATGGTTGTAGCAGACTTGTACAAAGCCGCTGGGGTTTCAGTTTTTAAGAAAGTTCTCATTCCTGTTCAAAGCATTTTTAGTTTTAAGGCAAAGGCATTTAGCTTTTGCCTTTTTTGTTACCCAGCATGTCATCCCGGCCTCAGTGCCGGGAACACCATTCGAGAGTTTTAAACAATAAAGCAACGAGAATTCTATGACAGATAAGTTTCAATGGAAAGCAAAGCGCGAGCGCAAGGCATTCATTGCCTTGGCAGACGGATCCGTATTCCACGGCTACGCATTCGGCGAAAAAAAGGACACCGTCGGCGAAGCTGTCTTTAACACCGGTATGGCAGGCTACAAGCAGATCCTGACCGACCCGTCTTACGCTGGTCAGTTCGTGGTTTTCACCACGGCCGAAGTCGGCGCTTACGCCACGGATTTCGAAAAGTCCGAATCCAGACAGGTTTTCTTGAACGGCATCGTCGTGAATTCCCTCGACTGGGTTTCCAAGGAACTCAACGAAGTTTCGCTCCATGACTACATGCTCGCCCAGCACAAGGCTGGCATCGCCGGAGTCGACACCCGCGCCCTCACGCTCCACCTCCGCGAACACGGTGCCCAGAAGGCTTACCTCCACGTGGAAGACTCCGAAATGAGCGAAGCCGAAGCCATCAAGAAGGCTCAGGAATGGGAAGGCCTTGACGGTCAGGACTACGCAAGTAAGGTCAGTGACCCGAACGGTTACGAATTCAACACCGAAGGCAAGTACCATGTGGTCGCCCTCGATTTCGGTATCAAGACGAACATCTTGAGAAACCTCGCCGCCCAGGACATGCGCATCACGGTGCTCCCGATTAGCGCTACCTACGAGCAGATCATGGCTCAGAATCCGGATGGCGTGTTCCTCTCGAACGGTCCTGCCGACCCGAACTCGCTCCCGCAAGTTTACAACATGGTGAAAAAGCTCCTCGGCACGGTTCCTCTGATGGGTATCTGCCTCGGTAACCAGCTCCTCGCCCTTGCTCTCGGTGCCAAGGTCACAAAGCTCAAGTTCGGCCACCACGGCTGCAACCACCCGGTCAAGAATCTCAAGACGGGCGCAGTCGAAATCACGAGCCAGAACCACAACTACGCCATCGAAGCCGAATCTCTCCCCGCCGATGTCGAAGTTTCGCACATCAACCTGAACGACAACACGGTCGAAGGCATTCGCCACACCAAGTTGCCGGCATTCAGCGTGCAATACCATCCGGAATCAGCTCCGGGTCCAAACGATTCCATGTATCTGTTCGAAGACTTTAAGAAGATGATTGAAGCATTTAAGGGAGGCAAGAATGCCTAAGCGTACCGACATCAAGAAGATTATGCTCATCGGTTCTGGCCCGATCGTGATTGGCCAGGGCTGCGAATTCGACTACTCCGGCGTGCAGGCCTGCAAGGTGCTTCGCCGTGAAGGTTTCGAAGTGGTGCTCGTGAACTCGAACCCCGCCACCATCATGACCGACCCGGAAATGGCCGACCGCACCTACATCGAACCGCTCAGCGTCGACATTCTCCACGAAATCATCCGCCGCGAACGCCCGGATGCATTGCTCCCGACTCTCGGTGGCCAGACGGCTTTGAACCTCGCCATGGAACTCAACGAACGCGGCATTCTCGACCGCTACCAGGTGGAACTCATCGGTGCCAAGGCCGAATCCATCCAGCGCGCCGAAGACCGTCACCTGTTCAAGGAAGCCATGCTCAAAATCGGGCTTGACCTCCCCCGTTCCGGTTCCGCACACTCCATGAGCGAAGCACTCGCTATCGCGAACACCATCGGCAGCTGGCCGCTCATCATCCGTCCGGGCTTTACGCTTGGCGGCACGGGCGGCGGTATCGCCCACAATCCCGAAGAATTCGAGACCATCGTGAACCGCGGCTTGGACGCATCGCTCAACAACGAAGTGCTTATCGAAGAATCTCTCCTCGGCTGGAAAGAATTCGAAATGGAAGTCATGCGCGATAAGAAGGGCAACGCCGTTATCGTGTGCTCCATCGAAAACTTGGACCCCATGGGCGTGCACACCGGCGACTCCATCACCGTCGCCCCGATCCAGAGCCTCGATGACCGCGCGTACCAGGCCATGCGCGACGACTCCCTAAAGGTCATGGAAGCCATCGGCGTGGAAACCGGTGGATCGAACGTTCAGTGGGCCATCGAGCCCAAGACAGGCCGCCGCATCATCATCGAAATGAACCCGCGTGTGAGCCGTTCTTCTGCTCTCGCCTCCAAGGCGACGGGCTTCCCCATCGCAAAGATTGCAGCGCTGCTCGCCGTGGGCTACACGCTCGACGAACTCCGCAACGACATTACGCAGACAACCCCGAGCTGCTTTGAACCCGCCCTCGACTACGTTGTCGTGAAGGTTCCGCGTTTCACATTCGAAAAATTCCCGAAGGCAGATTCCACGCTCGGCACCCAGATGAAGTCCGTGGGCGAAGCGATGGCCATCGGTACGAACTTCAAGCAGGCCATGCAGAAGGCGCTCCGCTCTCTCGAAACGGGATTCGGCGGATTCGGTGCCTGCGCCAAGTGCGAAAAGTTCAAGGAATACGACGACGAAACGCTCGCCAAGGAAGTTGCCCGCCCAAGCGCCGAACGCATCTTCGTGTTGCACGAAGCACTGCGCCGCAAGTGGGGTGTCGAAAAGCTGTATGATATCACCAGAATCGACCGCTACTTCCTCCGTCACCTCGAAGAACTCGCCCTGTACGAAGACGAAATCCTTTCCGCAGGCTCTCTCGAAAACCTCGCGAAGGACCTGCCGCTCTTCCGCCAGGCCAAGGAACTCGGCTATAGCGATATCCAGATTGGTTACCTGTTCCACAAGACTCCCGAAGAAGTCATGGCGGTGCGCAAGCAGATCGGCCTTATCCCGAGCTACTACTCCGTCGATACTTGCGCCGGTGAATTCGAAGCCATCACGCCGTATTACTACAGCTGCTATGCCGAAAATTCCGAACCGGTCCGCGAAATTCCGGGTCATGGTCACAAGAAGAGAATCATGGTGCTCGGCGGCGGACCGAACAGAATCGGTCAGGGTATCGAATTCGACTACTGCTGCTGCCACGCCGCCTTTACGCTGCGTCGCGAAGGCTACGAAGTCATCATGGTGAACTCTAACCCCGAAACGGTTTCCACCGACTACGAC